>Ga0265297_10006263_pt1 | contig 17425 bp, 15 predicted proteins | sample Munlanlwell13791_FD_192502 | JGI IMG/M metagenome (GOLD analysis project Ga0265297, IMG submission 192502) | Leachate microbial communities from a municipal landfill in Southern Ontario, Canada - Leachate well 137-91 | ecosystem: Engineered > Solid waste > Landfill > Unclassified | place...
CTTTTTTGATTTCACATTTACTCACAGCTTTTCTCCTGTTTTTGTTGTTTTGTGCCTATATATTTATTATAGCATATTTATATATTCATTGTCAATAGTGAAAGAAGCTGATTTTTCTGGTAAAATAACCATATGGAAAAACGTCATAGGATTTTTATAGCAATAAATTTGCCAGAAGATATAAAAAAAGAGCTGGCAAAAATTGAATCAAAATATTTGGAAATTCCGTGCAAATGGACAGCCAGAGATAATCTCCACATTACTTTGGAATTTTTGGGTGATTTGACAGCTCAGGAAATAGGGGATACTTGCATAACCGTGAAAGAAACAGTAAAATTTCATAAGCCGTTTTCAATAGACTTGAAAAAAATTTTGTATGGACCAAATGATTATTTAAAAGAAAAAAATAAAATTCCAAAAATGATATGGGCAGAAGGTGGCGATTGCCAAGAGCTTTTTGATTTAAAAAATGATTTGCAAAACCGTTTGCTTGAAAAAGTTAGGTTTAAGCCTGAGCAAAGAAAGTTTTTGCCTCATATCACTTTGGCAAGAATTTCAACTTGGGAATTTAGGAAAATGGATCCAGAAGAAATTCCGGACGTATCAGAAGATGTTGATTTGGTTTTTTCTGTAGAGTCAATTGAAGTTATGGAATCTGAATTAAAAAAAGGCGGTCCAAGATATACAATCTTGGATTCCCAAGAATTAAGCGGATAAAATATGAAAATACATTTTATAGGCATAGGCGGAATAGGAATGTCTGCTTTGGCCCAGTATTATTTATCAAAAGGACACGAAATTTCGGGGTCTGATTTGACAATGACTGAAATCACAGATTTTTTAAGAGAAAGAGGAATTGTATTTTTTGTTCCAGAAAATCCTGATTTGGTTATTTACAGCCCGGCTGTTAAAAAAAGCAACCCAGAATTGAAAAAGTTTTTGGATGCTGGCATAAAATGCCAGAGTTATCCTGAGGCCCTGGGCAAGATTACAAAAGATTATTATACAATTGCTGTTGCGGGAGCCCATGGGAAAAGCACAACAACCGCAATGATTGGAATTTTAATGCAAAAGGCGGGTTTAGACCCAACTGTTATTGTTGGCACAAAAGTAAAAGAATTTGGCAATAATAATTTTAGGTTTGGAAAAAGTAAATTTTTGGTCATTGAGGCATGCGAATATGACTCGTCATTTTTGAATTATTATCCTGAAATAATTGTTGTCACAAACATTGATAAGGAGCATCTGGATTATTTTAAAACTTTTGCCAACGTTAAAAAAGCATTCAGGGATTTTATTTTAAAGCTGCCTGAAACCGGATTTTTAGTTTTTAATAAAGACGATGAAAAGAATTCAAAATTCAAAATTCAAAGTTCAAAAATTTTATTTAAAATTAAAAATTATTCTTTAAGCCAAAAGGAAGCAAAAAAAATCCAAAACATTTTAAAGATACCTGGCCAGCACAATGTTTCAAATGCCTTAGCTGTTCTGCAGGTTGCCAGAATTTTGGGTGTGCCTGATAAAATTTCTTTTAAATCACTTTCTGAATTTAAAGGGACATGGAGAAGATTTGAAGAAAAGAGTGAGATAATAGAGGAAAAGAAAATTACGGTGATTTCTGATTATGCCCACCATCCAAACGAAATTAAGGCAACATTACAATCAGCCAGGGAAAAATATCCTAATAAAACAATATGGTGCGTTTTTCAACCTCATCAATACCAGAGGACATTTTATTTGTTTGATGACTTTGTAAAAATATTCCGTTTAGCCCCCGTAAATAAAATTATTATAACTGACATTTATGATGTAGCTGGCAGAGAAACAAAAGACATAAAAAACGAGGTTGATTCTAAAAAGCTTGTTGAAAAAATAAACCGCAAAAATGTCAGGTATATTTCTATTGCTTGCCCGTCCGAAGCCTCAGGCGAAGGAGGGTGCGACATAGAAAAACTTGTGAAGGAAAACGTAAAAGCAGGTGATGTTTTGATAATTATGGGCGCAGGGGACATATATAAGCTTGCTGATAAATTTTAAATTAAAAAAACAGCCCTGCCAAGGATATTCCTTGGCAGGGTATTTGCTTAGACCGACCTCTGCAAAGAGGCTAACTTTTTCTGGTGTTCGCGCTGCCTTCTTTTGGAATTATGCCGGCTCAGCGCCTTGAGATGTTTTCCTCTTTTTCTTTGAGGAGCATCTTGCGGGGCGTCTTGTTCAGAGGCAGGTAGCGGAGTTTTTTTCTGTGTCGTTGAGTTTGTTCCTGATGAGGATTTTTTCTCAGCGATCGGAGGATTTTCCGGTCTTGTGTTGAACAATTTTACCGGAAGATCCGAAGTTTTCACTCTCCAAGTCATGACTTAATCCTTTCCGTGTCATTACATTGCAGAAAAGCGGCTTGCCTCTTCTCCGCCTTTCCTGGTTTCTGCCCCCTTCCATGGCAGATAAAAAAGGTGCAAAGTTGTTGTTTAAAACTATTATAATCATCTCATTTTTAAGAAACTGTGTCAATATTTGAATTGTGAAAAAACGTTGGGAAAACTTTTTAACACCTTTATTTTTTTTATATAAATTGCTATTATTTAATAATGAATGTTTTTAAATCAAAATTTATGGCAGAAACAAACACTGATAAAATCGATGAGATATTAAACAGGGGAGTTGAAAGCGTCATTGTAAAAGAATCTCTGCGAAATAAGTTATTGTCCGGCCAAAAAATAAGGCTTTATTTTGGGGTTGATCCAACCGGTTCTGTTTTGCATTTAGGGCATGCTGTTAGTTTATGGAAACTTAGGGATTTTCAGGAATTGGGCCATGAAGTGATTTTATTGATTGGAGATTTTACGGCAAAAATTGGGGACCCGTCAGGTCGGGACTCTGAAAGAAAGCCCCTTTCAGACAGCGAGATAAAAGAAAATTTTAAAAGTTATAAAAAACAGGCTTCGAAGATTTTAAATTTTTCTAAGGTAAAAATAAAGTATAATTCTTCTTGGCTTTCAAAACTAAGATTTGTGGATATTTTGAAGTTGTCATCTAATTTTACCGTGCAACAGATGATGCAAAGAGATATGTTTCAGCGACGTTTTAAAAATAATATGCCAATATCTCTTACAGAGTTTTTGTATCCTTTGATGCAAGGTTATGATTCTGTGGCAATGGATGTTGATTTGGAAATTGCGGGAAATGATCAAACATTTAATGCTTTAGCAGGCAGAGAACTGCAGAAAATTTATAACAATAAAGAGAAAAATGTTTTAACATGCAAGCTTTTGTTAGGAACTGACGGTAGAAAAATGAGCAAAACATACAATAATTTTATTGCCATTGAAGATGATTTTATTGATATGTACGGAAAGGTAATGTCAATTAATGATGAATTGATATCGGACTATTTTGAGCTGGCAACCAGAATTCCTCAGGAAAAAATTAAAGAAATTAAAAATTTTCCAAATCCAAGAGACCAGAAGGCGACTTTGGCAAAAGAGATAGTTGAGCTTTACCATGGTAAAGACAAGGCAGAAATTGCGGAGCGGGAATTTAATAAGGTTCATAGCAAAAAAGAAGTTCCTGATGAAATAGAAATTTTTTTAGCGTCAGAAGATTTGTATCCTGTGATGGATTTATTGTGCGACAGCGGATTAAGCACATCAAGAAGTGAAGCAAAAAGGTTAATTGAAGGAGGGGGTGTTGCAATAGAAATAGAAAAGGGTAATTGGCAGAAAATTAATGATTGGAAAGAAAAAATCAATATGGATACATATAACGGGAAAGTTATAAAAGTTGGAAATAGAAATTTTAGAAAAATAAAAAGAAAATAATTTTATGCATAGGTTTTTAATTTCAGAAACAATAAAACATATCGGTCAAAAAGTAAAAATTTCAGGGTGGGTGAATGTTAGAAGAGCCCATGGAAAAATTTTGTTTATTGATCTTAGGGATAAAAGCGGGATTTTGCAGCTGGTTTTTGTTCCGTCCAATAAGGATGCTTACCAAAAAGCCGAAACATTAAGGCCAGAATGGGTTATTTCCGTTGAGGGCCAAATTTTAAAAAGGCCGGATAATATGGTAAACCCAAAGATTGAAACGGGTCAAATTGAAATGTCCGTTGAATTGTTGGAGATTTTGTCAGAATCAGAAACACTTCCTTTTTCAATTGAGGAGCCTGGTTATGAAATAAACGAAGAAATAAGAATGAAATACAGGTATCTGGACTTGAGAAGGGAGAGGCTGAAAAATAATCTTGTCATACGCCATAAAGTAAACCAGTTTATAAGGAATTTTTTGGATAGGGAAGGTTTTACTGAAATTGAAACACCAATTTTGACAAAATCAACCCCAGAGGGAGCCAGAGATTATATTGTTCCTGCGAGGACAGACCCGGGAAAATTTTATGCGCTCCCGCAGTCTCCGCAACAATACAAGCAACTTTTAATGGTAGCTGGCCTTGAAAAATATTTTCAAATAGCAAAATGTTTAAGAGATGAGGATCCAAGAGGGGACAGGCAGCCCGAATTCACTCAACTGGATATGGAAATGAGCTTTGTTGAAGAAGAAGATGTAATTGAGTTGAACGAGCGGCTTTTAATTTCCATTGTCCAGAATTTATTTCCGGAAAAGAGAATACAAGAGATTCCTTTTCCAAGAATTTCCTATCAGGAGGCAATAAAAAAATATAAAACAGACAGGCCAGATATAAGAAAAGATAAAACAGATCCAAATTTACTGGCTTTTTGCTGGGTGGTTGATTTTCCTTTTTTTGAAAAGACAGATGATAAAAAATGGACATTTACTCACAATCCTTTTTCGGCGGCTAAAAAGGAATTTTCAGAAGATCTAATGGCGAAGAAAAATATAGATAAAATTTTAACAACTCAATATGATGTTATCCTTAATGGGTTTGAAATTGGCGGAGGAAGTGTAAGAAATCACAAGCCGGAATTATTAAAGAAAGTTTTTGAAATAATGGGATATAAAGAAGAGCAAATTGGGCAGGGATTTGGGCATATGCTTGAGGCTTTTAAATTTGGCGCTCCTCCGCACGGAGGAATTGCCTGGGGCCTGGAAAGATTATTGGCAATATTAAGAAATGAGCCTAATATAAGGGAAATAATTGCTTTCCCAAAGACAGGAGATGGCAGGGATTTAATGATGGATTCTCCTTCGGAAATTGATAAAAAACAGCTTAAAGAACTTTGTATAAAAATAGAAACCAAAAAAGAACCCAAAATATCAAAAAAAATAAAATAATGAATTTAGCCCAAAAAAAGTTTCTAAAAGGATTTTTTTTATCATTTATTTTTATCTTTGTTTTTTTAACCGCTATTTTAGGATTTAACCTATATCTGCTTCCAGTTTTTGAGGTTAATGGAGAACCTTATTCGGGGAGCATGTCGGAAGCTAATGCAGAAAAAGATTTAGATCCGGGCAATATTGAAAAAGGCAAAGAAGAAATAAATTCCAAATCTGTTTTAGAGCCCAAATTATTAGAAGAAGAAATTTATGCCAAAGAGGCGATTTGCGTAAAAACCGATTTGGCGGGAAACACGGAAATAATTTTTGAAAAAAACAAAGACTCAAGACTTCCTATTGCCAGCCTGACAAAATTAATGACAGCATTAGTGGTTTTTGATAATTATAGTTTGTCAGAAGAAATTTTACTCACAGAGAATATCCTTCCTAATCAACCTTTGCCAGTTGACTTTAAAACAGGGGACAGCTTTATAGTAGAAGACCTTTTGCGCATAATGCTTATAGAGTCAAACAATAAGGCCGCTTATATTTTATCAACATACATGGGAAACGAAAAATTTATTTCTTTAATGAACAAAAAAACAGAAGAAATAGGCATGTCCGATACTTTTTTTTCAGACACAACAGGTTTGGATGAAAAAAATATTTCCACCGCAAAAGATTTGTCAGTGCTTACAGAATATATATTAAAAGAATATCCTGAAATTGCTCAAATGACTATTATAAAAAATCATGAGTCGCAAAGGTTCAGGGAAATATCAAATACAAACCAGCTTTTACCGGAATTCCCAGAAACTGTTTTGAGCAAGACCGGGTTTACTAACGAAGCCAACGGATGCCTGCTTATGGTTTTAAAAAACACGGAAAATTCGAATTATTTTATAAATATTGTTTTGGGAGCTGATGACAGGTTTTTGGAAATGAAAAAAATAATAAACAAAGGAAAACAACAAAATTAAATGACTCCATTAACTTTTAGTGTAATCAAGGTTTTTAGCATAGCGTCTATAAGTTCTTTTGTTGCCATATTATGGTCTCCGATTTTGATTAATTTTTTATACAAGCATAAGTTGTGGAAAAAGACTGCAAGAGAAAAAGCTATTTCGGGAGAAAATGCAACAGTGTTTAATAGCCTTCATAAGGAAAGGGAAACAAAAACTCCGCGCATGGGAGGCATAGTCATTTGGGGAACTGTCTTGATTGTTATTTTATTGTTTTTTGTAATTTCTTCTCTTTTTCCTAATTTTCCTATGTCTCAATTTAATTTTTTATCAAGGCAGGAAACGTGGTTGCCGTTATTTACTTTGATAGTAGCTTCTATTGTAGGGCTAGTTGACGATATTTTGGTTGTTTCCGGAGGGGGAAAATATATTGGAGGCGGGTTATCTTTTAGAAAAAGGCTGATAATTGTGATGGTTTTAGGACTTATAGGAAGCGTGTGGTTTTATCAGAAATTAGGCTGGGATATAGTTTATATTCCATTTTTGGGAAATATTTCAATAGGACTCTTTTATATTCCTTTGTTTATAATAGTAATGACAGCATGCTGGGCAGGAGGAATTGTTGACGGAATTGACGGTTTATCGGGGGGAACATTTGCGGCAATATTTGGAGCTTTTACAGTGATTTCTTTTTCGCTTGGAAAAATAGATTTAGCCTCATTCTGCGCGGCGATTTGCGGAGCATTGTTTTCTTTTTTATGGTTTAATATACCTCCTGCAAGATTTTATATGTCTGAAACCGGAACATTGGGGCTTACATCAGTTTTGGCGGTAGTGAGCTTTCTGACAAATTCAGTTTATGTATTACCTATAATAGCCGGAATTCTTGTAGTTGAAGTTTTGTCGGTTATAATCCAGCTTTTATCAAAAAAAATCAGAAAGAAAAAGATATTCCTTTCAACTCCCATACATCATCATTTTGAAGCAATCGGCTGGCCAAGCTATAAAGTAGCAATGCGTTTTTGGATAATAGGGATTGTTTTAGCTTTTATAGGAGTTGCTGTAAGGCTGTTCTATTAAAAATAACGCATATATAACGCATCGGGATATATTCCGTCGCTTTTGGCGGCGTTTTTTATTGACATTTTAGTATAAAATGGTAAAATCAAGAATCATTAAAAAGACTAATAAAATGAAGAAAATAAGCAAATTATTCTTATTTTTAACTATAATTTTGGCAGGTTTCTCTGTGGCTTCTTTTGTCTTTGCGTGTTATAACCATAGCTACAAAAGTTGCTCCGGAAATTATTTGTATTGGTATGATTCATGCGGAAATCAACAGGAAATAGCTGAATATTGTTATAACGGATGCTCTGGCGGATTTTGTTATAATTACAATAATAATTATTCATCTTGCAATACTCATGCTTATAGGGATTGTGTGGGCAATTCAGTTTATTGGTATGATTCATGCGGAAATCAGCAGGAATTATACCAAAATTGCCAAACAGATAAGCTTTTGTGTCAATTTGGGCAGTGTGTTTTAAATTTAGAACAGCCAGCCCGTCAAACAGATTATGTAGCTTATTCAACAAAAGCTTGCTATAACGGCTCCGTATATTGGTATGATTCTTTAGGAATTGTGAGCGGATTGTATAAAAGCTGTTCAGATTTAAACGAATGTACCTTGGATTCTTGTCAAAATTCAACATGCCTGAATATTCAAAAGTGCGACGGAACAACATGCGCCACTGGTTCAAACGATTACAATAAATATTGTTTAAAATTAAGCTGTCCAAACGGGAATTGCGAGCAGGACTTAGGGGAAAATAAAGATAATTGCCCCGTTGATTGCAAATCAAGTCAGGAAGAGCAGAATATTCAAGATCCGGTAATTGGGTCTGAAACAACAAATCTGGGTGTTTCGTTTTTTGCCAAAAAGGATTCGGATTCGTTGCAGTGGGATAAAACAGTCAAAATAGGCCAAAACGGGGTTGTTTATTTTATGATAACAATAAATAATAACTCAAATTTACAGGCCGACAATCTTGTTATTTCTGTGAATATTCCAACAGAAATTTCTTATTTAGGAAATCTGAAGGTGAACGATGTTTTAGTTTCGGGAGACATAGTTTCCGGAATAAGTGTGGGATCTGTTCAGGCACAAGGCAAAAAAACAATAACATTTGAAGGAAAAACCCAGGAATTTGATATAAAACAGGATAAGCAGGCGATCGCATTTTTAAATTCAAATCAAATCAGCCAATCCGATTTTATATCAATTAATTTTGACGCAAGCGAATCCGGCTTGGCCGCCGTTTCTTCAGAAGAAGCAAAAACAAATGCAATTTGGGAATTTTTAAAGAAATGGTATATGTGGATTATATCAGGATTAGTGCTTGTTTTTCTTTTTTCAGTGGTATTCAGAAGAGTTTCGGGAAAAGTTTAATTTTCGGATTTTAAAATTAAAGCGTCTGCAAAAATGCAGGCGCTTTAATTTTAAAGAAAATATTGCTATAATTTAACATTATATTTAAACTTGGATTTTATTTAATAAAAAATTATGATTGGAATTTTTGACTCTGGAGTAGGGGGAATGTCTGTTGTAAAAGAAATAATAAAAGTTCTTCCTGAATATCAAATAGTTTATTTCGGCGACACCGCCCGTCTTCCTTATGGAACAAAAGGGGCTAACTTTGTTAAGGAATATTCTGAAAAAATAACAGAGTGGCTTTTAACTGAGAAAAATGCCAAAATAATCGTAATAGCGTGCAATACATCTTCTGCTTGGGCATCGGATTCTTTAAAGAAAAAATTTAAACACGTAAAAATTTTTGAAATGATAACCCCTGTTATTCCGGATATTCTTTCTGTGACAAAAAACAAAAGGATAGGCATTATTGGCACTCCAGGAACAATAAAAAGTAATGCATACCAAATTAAGCTTTTAAAAGCAGATTCTTCAATTAAAATATTTTCAGCTTCGTGTCCTTTATTGGTTCCCTTGGTTGAAGAAGGATTGACAGATGATAAAATTACGTTTCAAATAATCAAAAGATATATAAAACCATTGAAAGAAAAGGGCATAGATACGCTGGTATTAGGATGCACTCATTATCCTTTATTAAAAAAAGCAATTAAAAAAACCGTTGGTAAAAAAGTTAAAATTATAAATCCGGCGGAAAGCCTTTCTCAAGAGATTAAAAAATATTTGAATGAAAATCCGGAGATAAAAGGTAAAATTAAAAAGGGCAGGGAACATAAATTTTATTTCAGCGATGAGCCTTATAATTTTAAAAAAATAAGTTCTCTGTGTTTCAATAAAAAAATACACAAAGAAGTAAAAGACCCTTTTGCAAATGAATAAAGTTTTTAAAGATAAAAAAGTTTTAATAATGGGGCTTGGTCTTAACGGCGGAGGGGTAAGTTCCGCAAAATTTTTTTACAATCAAGGGGCCGATATTTTGGTTACCGATTTAAAAACTGAGATTCAGCTTAAAGAGTCTCTTGAAAAATTAAAAAAAATAAAAGCAGAGTACGTTCTGGGCAAACACAGGGAAGAAAATTTTAAAACAGCAGATATTATTATAAAAAATCCGGATGTTCCAAATTCTTCTCCATATTTGGATATCGCAAGGAAAAACAATATTCCAATAGAAACTCCCACAAGTTTTTTTCTAAAATCAACAAAATCTTTTATAATAGGGATAACAGGAACAAAAGGAAAATCAACTACATCAGCGTTGATTTATAGTTTCTTGAAATCAAAATATAAAAATGTTTTTTTGGCAGGGAATATAGGATTGTCTCCTTTTGAAATTATTGGTAAAGCTAAAAAGGGAAGCTATGTTGTTTTAGAACTTTCAAGTTTTGAGCTGGAAAATTTAAAGCAAAGTCCGGATATTGCAGTAATAACCAACATATTGCCCGACCACCTTAACAGGTATAAAGATATGTCCGAATATGCAGATTCTAAAAAAATAATTTTTAAGTATCAAGACAAAAAAGACTATCTGATACTAAATCAGGAAGACTTAATTTTAAAAAAATTTGCGAAAGAAGCTGTTTCAAAAGTTATTTTTTTCTCGACAAATAAAATAAAAAGCTCATTTAAAAAAGATAATTTCAGATTAATAGGAAAGCATAATTTTTCAAATTTAGCCGCAGCTGTAAGCGTGGCTGAAATAATGAAAATCCCCGCCTCTAAAATTAATAAAGTTATAAAGTCATTCAAGGGTATTCCAAACAGGCAGGAGTTCATAAGAAATTTTAGGGGAGTGAAATACTATAACGACACTGCGGCAACAATGCCTGACGCCGTTATTGCCGCTATTAACGCATTTTCTACAGAATTTCCGGATTCAAGGATTATTTTGATTTGCGGAGGACAGAATAAGGGGTTAAGCTTTGTTGAAATGTCTCTTAAAATCAAAGAAAAAGTTTCAGAGATAATTTTGTTCCCGGGCACTGCTTCAGATATGATAATGCGGGAACTTGGCGATTTTGAAAAGGTTTATAGGATTTCATCAATGCAGGAAGCTGTTGAAACTTCTTTTAAAATTTCAGACAAAGGGGATATAGTAGTGCTTTCTCCCGGGGCCGCAAGCTTTAATATGTTTAAAAACGAATTTGATAGGGGGATTCAGTTTATAAAAGCAGTTAAAAATTTAAAATGAAAAAAAATCCGGATTATTTTTTACTTGGAATTGTTGGATTTTCAATATTTTTTGGTATTCTGTTTTTATCATGCCTTTCTTCTTATGAATCTCTGCAAAGATGGGGAAATACCAATTATTATTTGTTCCATCAGCTGGCTTTAGCGGTCGTTGCCGTTGTTTTGGGATTTGTTGCCTATAAGACACCCTTGGATTTTTTTAAAAAAACAGCCCCGATACTTGTTATTTTAAATTTGATAGCTTTGTTTTTTGTATTCTTGCCCGGAATAGGAACTAAAATTTGGGGAGCCAGCAGGTGGGTTAGTATTGGAGGACATGGTTTTCAACCATCAGAATTTTTAAAAATTACATCCATATTATACTTGTCTGCATGGATAGCGTCAAAACTTTCGGAGGCAAATGTATCCGGATGGAAGTTAAGCATTAAAAAAAATTATCACGATGCTTTATTTATCCTGCTTCCGTTTCTTATTTTTTTGGGACTAATATCCGTTGCTTTGATTTTGCAAAAAGATGCCACAACATTAGGGATTATAACCGTTACTTTGCTTGCGGTTTATTTTTCGTCTAAGACTCCTTTGTGGCACGCTGTTTTAATAATTATATTGGGGGTGGCGGCATTATGCTTTATGATAAAAATAGAGCCTTATAGACTAGACAGGCTTATGACATTTTTGAATCCGGAAGAAGACCCGATGGGCAGAAGTTATCACCTGAAACAATCGTTGATTTCTGTGGGATCCGGAGGGATTATAGGCAAAGGACTTGGAATGTCAAATCAGAAATTTGGATTTTTGCCGACAGCCATTTCTGATGCGGTATTTTCTGTGATAGGAGAAGAGCTTGGTATGGTGGGCGGTTTTGGGATTGTTGCTTTATTTGGTTTATTTTTTTGGAGGGGACTTCATATTGCTAAAAAGTCAACGGATAAGTTTGCAAAATTAACAGCAACAGGAATAAGTTTTTGGATTGTTTTTCAGGCTTTTATAAACATAGCTTCTGCAATAGGGATGTTTCTTTTTGTGGGAATTCCCCTGCCGTTTTTTTCTTACGGAGGATCTCACTTAGTGGCAGAAATAATAGCCGTTGGAATACTGCTTAATATTTCAAAAAACGGATAGAGCATCCGGGCAATAAATAATAAAATTTATTAATATTTATCTAATATTTAAAATATGAAAATATTATTTACTGGCGGAGGAACAGGCGGTCATGTTTTCCCCCTTGTTGCTATTGCCAGAGAAATTAGAAGAATTTATACCAATAAAAATTTAGAATTTTATTATCTTGGTCCCAAAGACGAACTAAGTTTAATTTATTTGTCTCAAGAAGATTTTAAAATTAAAAAAATAATTTCAGGAAAAATAAGAAGATATTTTTCACTAAAAAATTTTACGGACGTTTTTTTTAAAATTCCCGTAGGATTTTTACAGAGTTTTTTAAATTTAATAAAAATAAAGCCAGATTTGGTTTTTAGCAAGGGTGGGTCCGGATCAATTTCAGTAACATTCGCGGCTAAGATATTAAATATCCCTGTCTTTTTGCATGAATCCGATTCTATTCCTGGACTGTCAAACCAGCAGACTTCAAAATGGGCTAGAAAAATTTTTATTTCTTTTCCAAAAACAAAATATTTTAATCCAGAAAAAACAGTTCTTGTTGGCAACCCTATTAGGAGAGAAGTTTTACAGGGAGAAGAAAAAACAGCCGGAGAATTATTTGATTTAACATTCACTAAACCAATTTTTTTAATAATAGGGGGATCCCAGGGGGCTGAAGCCATAAATGATTTTATTTTGAGAGTTTTAAGCGATTTGTTAAAAAAATATGAAATAATCCATGTTTGCGGAACAGCGAATGAAAAGCAAGTGAGAGCAGAATCTCAGGTTGTAATAGATAAAAATTTAGAAAGATATTACCATTTAGAAGGATTTTTGGGTGAAGAAAAAATAAAGCACGCATATAAAGCAGCTGATATTATTGTATCAAGGTCGGGAGCCGGTTCTGTTTTTGAGATAGCTGCATTGGGCAAGCCAAGCATATTGATTCCTTTGCCATCTTCATCATTTAATCATCAGGCTGAAAACGCTTATGTATATGGAAATTCCGGCGCGGCCATTGTGATTGAGCAAGAAAACTTAACGCCTAATTTCTTTCTTGAAAAAATTGATCTGTTATTTTTGCATTCTGAAAGAATAGAGGAGATGAAAAAGGCGGCGTTGGCTTTTTCAAAACCCTTGGCGGCTAACGCTATTGCCAGAGAAATATTAGAATTTTTATTATAGAAAAAAATTATTGGAAATAAAAAAGCCCGGCAGAAAAACCGAGCATTTAACTTCAGCGGTCAGTTTTTTTTCTAGTCTGGAAATACAAATAGAAAAGAAAGAATACGACCGCCATCAAGAACAACGTCCATCCTGTTTGAAAGATGAACCTGCTTATACCAAGCAAGTTTTTCAAGTTTTTTCCTTTTTAGTTAAATTTGGTTGTTTATTTTTTATAATATTACATTATTTTATAATTGTCAAGATTAAATAAAGTTTTATTTTTTCAGATATTTTTGTTATTATAAATGAATAGTTTTTGTATAAATGAAAAAGAAAGATTTTAAAAAAATAAGAGTAAGAATTGCGCCTTCGCCAACAGGGGCCCTGCATATTGGGACAGCAAGGAGCGCGTTTTTTAATTATCTTTTTGCCAAAAAAAATGCGGGTTCTTTTGTGTTAAGAATAGAAGATACTGATTTAGAGAGGTCGGATATTAAATGGACGCAGGATATAATTGACGGATTAAAATGGCTGGGAATTAAATGGGACGAAGGGCCCGATATTGATGGAGATTTTGGGCCATACAAACAAACTCAAAGATTAGATTTGTACGAAAAATATTTAAAAAAACTTTTAGAAGAAAACAAAGCCTACTATTGTTTTTGCTCTCAGGATGAATTAGAACAAAAACGCCAAGACCAGATGAGTAGGGGATTGGCCCCAAAATACGACGGAAAATGCGCACGTCTTTCTATGCAGGAAACAGAAAAAAATATTGCAGATAAAATACCTTCAGTTATAAGGTTTAGGGTTGAAAATAAAAAAATTAAATTCAAAGATTTAATCAGGGGAAGCGTTGAGTTTGACGCAGGACTTATTGGGGATATTGTTATAGCAAAAGACGCAAGGACTCCTTTGTATAATTTTGCGGTTGCGGTTGACGACTTTGAAATGAAAATAAGCCATGTGATAAGAGGGGAAGATCATATTGCCAATACTCCAAAACAGATTTTAATACAAGATGCGCTTGGCTTTAATAGGCCCGAATATGGCCATCTGCCTTTGATATTGGCGCCCGACAGGTCAAAAATGAGTAAAAGATTTGGCTCGGTATCTGTAAGCGAATATAAAAGACAGGGATATCTTCCAGAAGCTGTGATAAATTTTATGGTTTTGCTGGGATGGAATCCCGGGACAGAAAAAGAAATATTTTCTTTGTCGCAGTTAGAAAAAGAATTCTCAATTGAAAAAGTGCAAAAATCAGGCGCTGTTTTTAATTTGCAAAGGTTGGATTTTATTAATGGTGTATATATTAGAGAAAAATCAATAGAAAAATTAACAGAACTTTGCGCTCCTTATCTTGTTGATAAAAAACTCATCAAAGAAAAAGACGGCAACTATGAAGACGGAGCAGGGGAGAGTATGACCGATTTGCATCTTCAAAAAATTATTGAAATTTCAAAATCAAGAATGAAAAAACTGTCCGATATTTCTGAGCTATCAGATTTTTTCTTTACTAAAGAATTATCTTTTGACAAGGAAATGCTGCGATGGCAAAATATGGAGGATAGGGAAGTGCTTGATTCTTTGTCCTGGTCAGAAAATATTATGTCTAACATAAGTAAATGGAACCATGAAAACATTGAAAAAGAATTGCTGTTAGCTTCGCAAAAATTTAATTCAGAAAAAAAATATCCTGAAAACAACAGGGGATACTTGTTATGGCCATTGAGAGTTGCATTGTCAGGAAAAAAGTTTTCTCCAGGCCCCTTTGAAATAGCGGAGATTTTAGGAAAAGAAAAATCAATAAAAAGAATTAAAGAAGCAAGAGGGCGTTTTTAGCGGCAGCGCTCTTTTTATTGTGCGACAGTAATATTAAAACCATTGTATTAATTTTTAATTAGATTTTAAGTTAAACAAAATGGAAAATCCGGCGAACAAAAAAAAGATCATTATTTGCATATTGGCAGTGGGAATAATATCTACTTTGGTTTTTTTAAGCCAGCAATCGGGTTTTAGCGCCGCAGAGGATAAAAATTTATTTTCTAACGTTTCGGCTGCCGTGTCCGATAAGTGGGCAGAGGGCATAAACTGGGTTTCAAATAAAGCATATCCTACCCTATTAGAAGAGTCTCAGAAGAGGGGAGAGATGGCGAAAAATGCGATTGATGAACAAAAAGAAGAAATCTCCGAAAATATTTTAGAAAAAGTTGGAAATTATTTTTCTGGAATTAAAAATAGTATAGTAAATCCAGGATCAATAGAAAGCTGTCCTACAAATTAAATTTTAAAAAGCCAGCTAAAACTACGTCTTTTTTACCAAGAGCCGCTTTAAGGCCTTGACGCACCCTTAGGGTGGGGTTTATTATTAGTATAATAGAGTTCGCATAATTATAGTTAATAGAACTCTCAGATACGGCTATGAACAAAAGTTCAAAACCAATAACTAAACACATAAATGATTTTTTAGACTGGATTGATATTGAAAAAGGTTTATCATCAAAAACTCAAGAAAATTACAGAAGATTTCTAGAGAAGTTTTTAAATTGGCTAAAACCCAATAAATTAAACTCTCTTCTCCCCCACCAATTGACCTCGGAGCATATTTGGGATTACAGAGTTTTCCTATCAAGGCAATCTCATACTCAAAATAACCAATCCCTCAAAAAAAGCACTCAAAACTACTATTTGATCGCTTTAAGAGCCCTTTTAAGCTATTTTGTGGCAAAAGACATACTTTCCTTGCCCCCGGATAAAATAACGCTTTCTAGACCCGATAAAGAGCAAACGGTGAAGTTTTTGACCTTAGAGCAGTTAGAAAAGCTGTTTTCCGCCCCAGACATTACAAGTATACAGGGATTAAGGGATCGAGCGATACTTGAATCGTTTTTTTCAACCGGAATGAGAATATCAGAATTAACCTCACTGAACCGCGACCAGATTAAAATAAAACCTGGAATGGATGACTTGGAACTTGGCATTGTAGGTAAAGGGGGTCGCGCTAGGACAGTTTACTTTTCTAAAAGAGCTATAGAATGGCTTGGCAAATATCTTTCTTTGCGCGATGCTGATAATAATGACAAAGAAAAAGCTTTGATTATAAATTACAGCGGTAAAAAAAATGCTTCGCGAAGATTAACCCCAAGAGCCATAGAAAAAAATATGAAAAGGTATATTATTATGGCGGGCCTCCCCATTACAACAACTCCGCATGTGTTAAGGCATAGTTTTGCAACGGATTTATTAAACCAAGGTGTTGATATGAGATTGGTTCAAGAATTTTTAGGACACAAAAATATATTAGCCACACAAATATACACGCACGTTACAAATAAACGTTTACGCGATGTACATAGAAAATTTCATGGCGAACCAGAGTCAAAAAATAATTAAAAAATTATCGCCGGATTACATTTTTGTACCATCAATTTCATAGCGACCCGGACAAAAAATAGTTCGCCTCGACTTATTAGAATGTCGCACAATAAAGTTGACCAGATAAGTTGTTTACAAACAATTTAGTTTATGATAGTTTCAAGGTGTACCTTGAAATTTTTTTTTGGTCTATTGTTTAATTTAAAACAAGGAGAATTGTTATGCAAGGCGTTGAAAAATCACATCTGAACGCGGCGATTTCCGCAGCATTAACTGCTTACAGTGATTTGTTGCATTCCACGGTTGACGATGCGCTTAGACCCATCGCTGCTTATGGAAAAAAAGACACTCTTGGTATGGATGCAGGGCCGGAGATTATCATTTGCGAGGAGCTTGCCAGATATGACGCAGGAGCTATTGTAATTACCGAAGAGGTTGGTTCGCGCGGGGTCAATGTTGACGGCGATACATTTCGCCCTAATGACCCGCAAACATTTCGTACGGTTTTTATTTCTGACCCTACTGATCGTTCCAATCAGCTCAAAGAGTTTCTTAGCGACTTTCCGCGGGAGACAGTAATCAACGATATTTTCGGAAGTTCCGAAATTATCAGCAAATGGGAGGCTAAATTTGGCGCGCCGGCAAGTATAACCGGAGCAACTTCAGCAATCAGTTGTGTGCGGCGCGGAGTGCCAATTTTTACGGTGATTATCAATTATATCACCAGGGAAATTGCAATTTCTTGCGCAGCCGGCAATAGAATTACCAAGTTGCCAAACGAGGTGGAATCTCAAATCAACTTTGATTATATACAGGCCAACGGCCAGTTGATTCTTTTTCCCAGCATTAATGCTGTTGGCGAGATGAAACGATTTGTTACTTTCCTCGGAGATGCTGGCAAAGCCGGCTATAAGGAAAA
>Ga0265297_10006264_pt1 | contig 17423 bp, 29 predicted proteins | sample Munlanlwell13791_FD_192502 | JGI IMG/M metagenome (GOLD analysis project Ga0265297, IMG submission 192502) | Leachate microbial communities from a municipal landfill in Southern Ontario, Canada - Leachate well 137-91 | ecosystem: Engineered > Solid waste > Landfill > Unclassified | place...
AAAACACGGAGAGAGGGGAATAACGGTAAATGTTTGTGCGGTTGGGGATTGTAAGTCTCTCACTATCAAAATAGTAAAAACTTAATAAATACACATTATGAACGAATTAGCACAATACCCCCAATTGCATAAACTTGTTAGCGGTTCGGTGTTTTGTTGTGCTTTCTGTGGACATGAAAGCAAGGCAAATCATCCAATTGATAAAGGTTATTACGATCCGCAAGAACAAATTAAAAACTTCTGGACTAAAAAGCACAGGTTATATGTTTGTACAAGTTGTTTGATTAAGCATAATCAGCATAGATGTACTCAGCATCCAATAGAAAGCATTTTGTACGTAGCACATTTAACGAAAGGAGATAAGGCAAACATGGCGAGACGTTTACACTGACCGCTAACGGATAGCGGTAAGAGTAGGCCGCTTTATAGACTGCTCGAATTATTAACAAGCCTTTATGCGGCTTACTTTTACCGCATGTTAGGCATCTGTAAAAATTACGGGAATGTACACAGGAACTTATTTCGGAGCAAAGTTTGTAAACCATGTTTATGAACCAACTGAAACGGCAACAGCTCATTTATTGCAGAATTTTAAGCATAAATGGAGCGTTGGGCAATATGTAAGATTTAGAGAAAGGCATAAAAGAAGTGACGCAGATACAATAAAAGAAATAGCCTATTCAACTGAAAAGTGCGGTGGCGGAACTATAAAGGTTTACAAACTTAGAGATAAATGGATTGGAGAAAGCTGTATAAAGGCACTAATGCAGTAATTTTTATTGTGCCTAACGGTCGAGTGTAGCACAGGTAAGGGATTGCGGAGTACAAACATATCAAGCTACACCGACCAAAAAGCGGGCTGCAACGCTTCAAATTTGTAGTAAAACCCTCATTGGTGCTACACTTTGTTACCACCAGTACTTTGTTAAACATTTTAAATTCAAATATATGATTTCAATTAATGAAGCAAAACAGATTAGAGAGCAATTCGGATTTACTCACTTAGTAATATTAGGAATTGACAAAGATTGCAAACAGCACGTTGCAACTCACGGCAAAAGTAGAGCAAATGCAAAACAGGCCGCAGATATGGGCAATCATATGAAAAGAGAATTGCATTGGCCAGTACAAAACTGCAACACTAAGCCACTCGAAAGAATTTGTTCTCATTGCGATTTTTGGCAACGTGGATACCATCGACCAGGAGATGTAATTCAAGAAAATCAGAATGGCAAATGTATGTTTAATCCTGAGCCGATTTTGCGATATGAAAAAGACATTGCTTGTGGTCAATTTCTGCCAGTCGTTTAATATTGGTGGTAACAATGTGTATCCCTACAATTCATGTTATTCAAAATCAACTAAAATTGAGACAAAAACCCCGGCCCCCGCAGACCGGGAGAAAACAGATAGTTTATGAATGGAGCAATGGAACAAATAAGAAAGGCATATAATGTGCCAGCAAAAAGAGGAATGATAATTATATACCGGGGGCAATCGGCTACAATTAAAAGCGCAAAATGTGGTCGTCTTAGGATAAAGATTGAAGGAAGAAAACACATTGCCCTTATTCATCCCACTTGGGAGGTAATATATCCGAATTGAATTAATTAACCTTACTGGTAAGCAAGGAACGGCAGAAAAAAATAGAAAACTATGTATTGTTACCAATGTGCGAAAACAGGAAAAATCACTAAAGTCTTAGACGGTGATAGTAAGTGTAAGTTTAATCATTTTGCTTATACACATTCATTAGACGAGGATATTAAATTAATTGAAAGGATAGATGGATTAAGAGAAAGACGTATAAGTGAAGAATCAAATTTTATACGAGAATTTATTTCTAACGATAGAAATTGAGCAAATAATTTATTAAATCACTCCCGGTAAGCGAAGGCCGGGAAGGTAAGCAAATCAAAGATGAACTATAATACCAAAGATGATGTATATAGATGCAATTTTAAGCGTTAAATCCTACATTCCTCGTGAATTGGAAAAAGGAACGTTATTCGTAAATGCTCTTAAAGAAGGAATAGAGGTTTATGAATTAGATGAAGATGTTAGAGACACAGAATCCTATATGGGAGAACACGGATATCCTATAGAGCTGGAATTAACTGCTATTTCTCCTGAAAATAATCTACCTTATATCTTAGCCTATCATGAAGAAATAGGATGGATAGATGAGGGAGAAGATTCTGAAGACATGCATGAGATAACCACTAATGACATCAATGAGATTTTGAGGAATAGAGGATATTGTCAAGCACAGGTTAGTAATTCCAATATGGAAATTCCTATTTACGATGAAGGGAAAGTAATTATAAAAATAATAGAGGAGGAACAATGATAGAATCAATTGTTGTAATGGACATCGAGACCCTTCGTTCGATATTCCTTGTGTGTGTCTATGATCCAAAGGAGGACAAAAATTATGACTTTGAGGTGAGTAGGAGAAAGAATCAAATGGATTCCCTTCTCAAATTCATAGAGACACACAAGGAATATTATTGGGTGTCATATAATGGGCTTAGGTTTGATGCTCAGGTGGTTGAATGGATAATTAGGAATCATGAGAAATGGATAGATCTTTCTACGGATGAAATTATTGCTAAAATCTATCAAAAGGCACAGGATATTATTGATGATGCTAATTATGACATGTTTCCTGAATACAGAGAAGAGGATGTAGTGTTTAAACAGATAGATGTGTTTAAGGTGAATCACCTCGATAATAAAATGAGAAGGGTTAGCTTAAAAAGACTTATGTTTGAACTTGATATGGAGAATATCGAGGAGATTCCAGTAGATCATAAATTAGACTATCTCTCAGATAAGGAAATGGATGAGGTTATTTCCTATTGTCATAATGACGTTTTTGCTACTTATCAGGTCTACAAACTAACAATTGGTGATACAACTCATCCTCTGTATAGGGACAATAATCAAATTCAGCTGAGGCTAAATATTGAAGAAGAATTTGAACTTCCTTGTCTTAATTATTCTGATAGTAAGATTGGTGATGAGATGATTAAAAAGTTCTATTGCAAGGAAAAAGGTATAAGTGTCTCAGAACTTCCAAAAAAAGGATTCTTTAGAAAGGAGATTAAAGCAAATAATTGTATTGCTAAGTATATAAAATTTGAGACGAGAGAGCTTCAATCCTTTCTAAAAGATCTGAGAAGAAGAACATTCAAACTTAAAGACGAATTTAAAGAATCTATTCATTTTTACGGAAATGTCTATTCGTTTAAGCAGGGTGGTTTGCACACAGAGCAGTCTCCTGCTATTTTTGAGAGTACGGAAGATGTTCTAATTATTGACTATGACGTGGCATCATATTATCCAGCTATTATAATTAATAATGGTCAATATCCCTTTCATTTAGGACGAGAGTTTCTCGTTGGCTATAAGAAGATGTTTGAAAGGAGACTCCAACTTAAACCTCTTGCTAAAACTGATAAGAAAATTGCTGGTATTGTTGGAGCTTTGAAGCTTGCAGTGAATTCTGTCTTCGGCAAGACTTCAGATATGCAAAATTGGATGTATGACAGGCAGGTAACATTATTTACCACACTTACAGGTGAACTTTCTTTAATGATGTTAATCGAAGCATATGAGCTAAACGGGATAAAAGTAATAAGTGCAAACACTTAACAACATGGGTGTTTTAAAACCTCTTAAATTGACTGGAACCTCCTTAGAGTCTTGCGCACTCCCTCACACAGCAATGATGTGAGTACAGTAAAAGAGGCAAGAATTGGAAAATCAGCAGCCAAGCTTCCTTATGGGAAGAAGGTTCAACGACTATCGAAACCACATATAATAGTATGGAAGGGAGTAGAGTAGAGGAAGAAATTTCTCGAAAAAAGAGGATTTATTCAAAAATAGTTACAGATGGATTTGGAGTTTGTTTACAGATGGCTTATATTTGTAGAAAATTCTAAATCTATGATAATAAAAATTAAAAATGAGTCTCTTTACAACATTAGAAGAGACATAGGCGTGTATATTTTAAGATGCATTCCCTTGAACAGAATTTACATAGGTTCTACGAATCAATCTTTTAGGGCCAGATTTAGCAATCATTGTAAGTTCTTGAAGAGAGGAACTTTGGGTAACAAAACTCTCCAGCAGGATTATAATCTATATGGTCCCGAAAACTTTGAATTTGAGATTCTTGGTATCTATCCTGAACATCTCACTGTAAAATATGAAACTTATTTTAAGGATACATTGCATCCTTATTATAATATTCGTAAGCCTTGCAATAATAGTAAGACAAATCAAGGAAGAAAATTCACAGAGGAGCATAAGGAGAAGATAAGAGAAAAGTCTAAACTTTTTAAGCATTCAGACATTGAGAGAATCTCGGAACAAAATAAGAACGGAGCAACTAAATTTGTTCTTATTAATCAAACTACCGGAGAAGAAAAGTTTATACAATCACGACTTGATCTGGAGAAGTTTTTTGGGGTTACATACGTAAACCGCTTTTACAATAAGATATATAAAGGTTGGCTTATAAAAGTAATGAGAACACAGAGAAAGTCAGTGAAACTTTTAGTGTATGGAAGGTGGGAAACCTTCTCATCCTACGAGAAGTGTGATAAATTTCTAAATAAGTGGAGAGGATACACTTCTACCCAAAGTCTAAGAAAAGTAAATACACTCGATGGATATAATGTTATTTTTGAATAAATAAGATATAGTCTCATCTCATAAGAAATTATGAGCTAAGATAAATGGATGGAGTTACTATTCAGATAGTTACGAGTTTAATTCCTAAAGTAGAGGAGATAAATAAATGGTGGATGGAGATTACAGGATATGAACTTGAAAGGACTGATTATAAGAAAATTATATTTAGTTCTGTTAATGATTATATCGCTATCAAGACCAACGGAGGCATTAAGCAAAAAGGCGACTATATAACTGATTTTGAGATATATAAGAACAAATCAGCCAGAATCATTCCTATTGCCCTAAAAGAATATTTCGTAAATAATGTTCCTGTTGAAGACACAATAAAGAGACATACGAATATTTATGATTTCTGTATAAGGCAGAAGGCTTCCCGGGATTTTCATTATGAGGGAATTAATAGCTCTACGGGAGAGAAAACTATATATAACAAACTAATACGTTATTATGTTTCTCATCAGGGAGAAAAGGTATTCAAAATAAAGAATCCCGAGTGTCAGACAAATGCAGCAAAAAGTTCTCAAGTGGAAGCGGGTCAGTGGCTTTGTTTCGTCTGCAATAAATTAGAGAAGACTCATCCTACAACAAACGTCGATTTTGCCTACTACATTGAGAAAGCTAATAATATCATTTACAAAGTAGAATTTAACAAGAAGAAAAAAGCAAATATTACAGATCCTAATCAATTAATTTTAGAATTATGAAAGAATCAACTTTAGGCGTAGCCTTAGTGAAAAAGGCATGCCCTCTTTGTGGGGTTCTCTCAGATGGGCCAATAGTTATGAATAGTATTCTAAGCGAAGAAAGAGCAAAGGAGGTGAAAGCTCTTAACGGAAAGACAATTGGATATTCTGAGGAACCTTGTAAGGAGTGTAAATCCATTATGGAGCAGGCATTTCTTATAATAGGAATAGTCGAAGCAAAAACCAACGATAATAGTAATCCTTATAGATCAGGTAATCAATGGGGAATAAGGAAAGAAAAAGCATTAGAGATGTTTGGAGAAGAGAATTGTAAGAAAGGAGCTTGTTTTATGGATGTTCATATAGCTGATAAAATCGGATTACCTGATGCTAATTTTGATGCATAATGGAAAAAGTTAAGAGAGAAAATATAGGCCAGCATTTATTTGAATATCAACTGAAAATGATTGGTAAAGACCTTACCAGCTTAATTGACGATGACCGTTGGAGCTTCCATTTTACTATGACAAGGGGACAGTATATTGAATTTAGGAACTATGCTGTCTCCCTGATGATGAAAACATTCAGATGTACAAAGTCTAAGGCTTTAAACATTTTCGAATGGTATTGGTCCTGTTTTGGAGTAAGAATAAAAAATTGACAGTATGAAATATACAGTGATTTATGTTTCAGGAGTGGCAACAAGGGTTGCTATTCCTATTTCTCCGGGATATTCTGAAGGAGTTATTGAGCCTTTCTTTCCTTCTGATGAAGAATTGCTGAAGATGAATAGAAAACAGGTGAGGGAATGGACTCAGAAAAATAATCGAAGAATGAGAGCTATTTGTAAATTCTTAAACGAAAACAATCTATAATGGACACAGATAAGACAAATAAAGATGCTACTAAATACCGAGAGGAATTCAAGCAGGAGATGAACATGAGCGATAGTGCTATGCATTTCCATTCAATAGGATTCAGACACGAGTATGTAATGTGGCTTGAAACAAAACTTTATTTAATGGAAATAATGTTAAATAAACTTATCAATGAAGAAAAGAGAATGGAAGCTGTTAAAATGGCTGAGAGAGCTGCTAATGAAACGATCACCTAAACCTAAGAGGGAAGACCCTTCTGAAAGAGATGTGAGCTGTGAGTGCCCCATCTGTGGATTTATGGGCAGCAGGTTTGAAATTATATGTCATTATATAACTTATCACACAAGATAATATGGAAAAGAAGTTTAAAATTGAAAAAGGCATTCCTTTACCAGATAAACAAGGAAGTAGAAGAGGGAGATCTTCTATTTATCCCTTTGCACAAATGGAAATAGGAGATAGTTTTCTATATTCAGACGTTTATTCGAGAAAACTTCAAGCGAGAGCCTGTAATGCTGCCAGAAATTGGAGATTGCATTCTCCTATAGAAGATGCTAAAGATCGAGTCTTTGCTACAAGAAGAATTGATGATGCTATAAGAATGTGGAGGGTAAAATAATGGAAGCAGAAGATTTTGAACGTGATTTTTTGAGGGATCAAATGATCATTAAAGAAGAAAGAAGAATGAAGCTGGAAGCAGAATGGATTGATGCTGAATATCTTCCCGCAAAAATTGAAATAATCAAAAGGAAAGATGAAAATACAACTGTCGCCGGAGAAGTTTCAAGAGATATTATCTAAGGGGTACACTCTCGATCATATTTGTGTCCTGAAGATGGTAGAAGAGGGAGTGGATATATCCAAAATGATGGAGGACAGCCCTAAAATAGCTGTCCTCCATGCCTCTCTCTTAAGGAAAGGACTGATATTTGATGATAATAAGCTATCTATCCCAGGAAGGGAACTACTTGTCTTTGTAGACTCCAAGGAGGGGAAAAGACTAAAGAAGCCTGTAGTGGAATCCTCAGAGTTTAGTCTCTGGTGGGAATGCTATCCTCGAACTGATACCTTTGAATATAGAGGAAAGAAGTTTACAGGATCTCGAAGCCTTAGAGTGGATAAAGATAACTGCAGGCTCAAATTCAATAAAATCCTCTTGGAAGGAGAATATAATGTTGAAAAACTTATAGCTGCTCTCAAATTGGAAGTTGATCAGAAGAAGGAAAGATCATTTAAAGAAGGCTCTAATAAGCTCTCCTATATGCAGAATAGTCTTACATATTTGAATCAGCGTACCTATGAGGGATTTATTGAACTACTTAAGTCTGGAGTTAAAGTGAAACAGGAAACTATTGTAGGAGCAACAGATATATGAGCTATTTTGATATTCTCGACGAAGAGGTTAATGAAGGATTAGCCGGAAGAAATACAGGTATTCCAATTGGCTTTAATAGATTGAATAGATATATAGGTTTAAGAAAGGCTACCTTTTTCCTTATAGGAGGAAATACTGGATCCGGAAAATGTCTGGCTAAAGGCACTAAAGTATTAATGTATGACGGCACTTATAAGAAGGTGGAAGATGTAAAAATAGATGATTTATTGATGTCTACTGATAGTAATCCTACAAAGGTTATAGGAATATGCCACGACGTTGAAGAAATGTTTTCAATCGCTCAGAAAAGAGGTATGACATATGTAGCGAATAAATCTCATGTTCTGTCTTTAAAACCTTCGGGTAAAAAGTTAATTAAAAAGTTTGGAGAAACTCTAAACATAGACATATCCCACTTTCTACAATTACCTAAATGGCAAAAAGATAGACTCTATGGTTATAAATTAGGTATTAATTTTCCAGAAAAGAAATTACCTTTAGACCCATACATGCTTGGTTTATGGTTAGGAGATGGTTCATGCAATAGACCTTGTATAACTACTCCAGATATTGAGATAAGATCAGCAATTTATGATTTTGCTAAATCTATTAATAATACTATAAGAATTGATAGTAGTAGTAGCAGTTGTCCATCATATTACATTGTAGCAGGACGATCTCAAGAAATTATAAAATTAGATAACCAATTAAATTTTATTGAGAAATTTAAAAATGCTTGTGATGCTTCGAGAAAAACTGGAATAGGTAATAGTAATATATCGGTAGCAGCTATAAAAGGATCAAAGGCTGGAGGATATTTTTGGAAAAGAAATGAGAATAACGGTATTCCTTTTAAATTAATGCTACGGTCATTAAATGTTCTGAATAATAAACACATTCCTTTTGAATTTTCCAGAAATTCAAGAAAGAATAGATTAGAATTATTGGCAGGATTAGTAGATACAGATGGATATTATAGTAATAAAGCAGGGTATGAAATTGTACAGAAAAATGAACGTCTATCTAACGATATAGTATGGCTTTGTAGATCGTTAGGATTTTATACATCTATTAATCAAAAGCTTGCTACAATGAAAAGACATGATGGAACTATTTATTCATGTCCTGTATTCAGAATTCAAATATATGGAGCAGTTAACGAGATTCCCTGTAGAGTTAGACGAAAACAAGCTAAAATTAATACTCCAAATAAGGACAATATGAGAGGACAATTAACAATAACATCTATAGGAGAAGGAGAATATTATGGATTTGAGCTTGAAGATTCTAAATTGTTCTTTCTTGAGGATTTTACAGTGACTCACAATACAAGTTTTGTAGACAATTGTTTTGTTCTAAATCCTTTTGACTTCGTAAAATCTAAGGAGAATGTAAATAATATAAAACTTAAGATTATATATCGGTCAATGGAGCGAAATAAGAAATACAAGCTCGCAAAATGGTTAAGTGGAAAGATATTCTTGGATTATGGAACAATTATTCCTGTTCATAAACTATTAGGATGGACAGATAAAATGACTCATGATGAACATGATTTATATCTTTCATATCGTGATTATATAGGTGAAATAGAGGAAATTGTAAATATTATTGATGCTCCTGAAAATCCTATTGGAATAGCTAAAGAATTAAAAGCTTATGCTCTTGAGAATGGGAAAGTGGAAGAGGTAGATCAGTATAGTAGTGTATATATACCGAACGATCCTACTCTGACAACAATTATAATTGTTGATCATATAGGATTACTAAAGGTAACAAAAGATCTTCCTACGAAAAAGGACGTAATTGATAAGCTGAGTTTTGAAATGCAAAGAGCAAGAGATTTTTATGGATTTGTTCCTGTATTAGTGAGTCAGTTTAATAGATCAATCTCAAATCCAATCAGATTGAAGATAGGAGATGTTGAACCAAATCTTGAGGATTTTGCAGACAGTTCTCAAACTCAGAATGATGCTGATTGTTGTTTGGCTCTCTTTGATCCAATTCGTTATAAAGTATCTGATACATCTGGATATGATCTTGATAAATTAAAAGATAATCAAGGGAATAAATATTTCAGAAGTTTGAGACTACTGAAGAATTCAATGGGAAGCGATGACTTGAGAATAGGATTAGCTTTCCTTGGTGAATTAGGATTATTCAAGGAAATGCCTAAGAAGAATGATATGATGGATGATGACTATGAGGCTATTCAAAACAAGAGTTACTTTTTTAAGAATTGATAAACTATGGATTTACGAGAACAAAGACAAAGAGAGTTTGCACAGGAATGGTTGAAAACCAAATTTGGAATATTGCTTATAAGTCCAAGGATGGGTAAGACCAGAGTGGCTATCTATGCTCTTCGAGAGATGAACAATCCATCTATTCTTATTGCTTACCCGGATAATAAGATTAAGCAATCATGGATTGACGAGTTTAAACTAATGGGTTATGATTTATCAAAAGTTACTTTCACTACACACTTATCGCTTCATAAATATATAGATGTTGTTTATGATGTAGTGATTCTTGATGAAATTCATCTTCTCTCTGAGAATCAATTGTTGGCTGCTTATCAGCTTCTGAAAATTAATAAAACTGTTCTTGGGCTTACAGGTACTCTGGCAAATGATAGTAAGAGTGCTTTGTGGATAACTCTTGGACTTAGGGTTATTGCTGAATATCTTATTGATCAGGCTATTGATGAAGATGTAATTACAGACTATGAAATAAATGTTGTCACTGTTCCTCTCGATAATAAAGTTAAGATGTATAAGGGAAAAACGGAGAAACAGAAATTTGATAATCTCTCATGGGTAATTGACAAACTGGTAGATGAAGGAAAAGATCCTTTCTTCCTAAGACTGCAGAGGATGAGAATTATTCAAAATAGTATTGCTAAGAGAAATAAGACAATCTCTCTCTTAAGAGAATATGAGAATGATAGAGTTCTTGTCTTCACAGGACTCACAAAAATAGCTGATAGTCTTGGTATTCATTCCTATCATAGCAAATCTTCGGAGAAGAAGATATTTGAGGATTTCGTTAGTGGAGAGATTAAGCATTTAGCTGTCTGCCGTATCGGAAATACGGGAATAACATATAAATCTCTCAATAGAGTGATAATAAGCTATTTCTCTTCGTCGTCAGAAGACTTTGTGCAAAAAATTATGAGAGCTACTTCCTTTGAATATGACAATCCCGAGAAGAAAGCTCTCATAACTATTACAGTATCTAATGAACCTATCGAACAGAATTGGTTGAAGAAAGCATTAAAAGGACTGAACAAAGACAAAATTAAATATTTATGAAACCATACGATCCTATTCATCCGGGGTACTCAGAGAATACAGCATCTCCCCACGAAAAGATAAACAATAACAGAGTAAATGCGGTTGTTAACTTTATGCAAGGCAATCTTTTGTTACCTGCTGCAGATATAGGTGAGAAAAATAAGTTTGTCGAACTGCTTTCTGAAAGACTTGGTATTAAAATTGAATCTGTTGAAGTGGACGATCTTAACTTTGATATGTTGATAACAGAGAGATGCTCTTACGGCACTATATTCTGTTTTGAAGTGCTGGAACATTTGCAGAACCCGTTATTTTTACTGTCAGAGATAAGAGAAAAAATGGTTCCTCACACAATACTTTACGTGAGTATGCCGTGCAAACCTATGTACTTGCTTGGTAATCATCACTATTTTGAAATGAAACCTCACCACTTTCAGAAATGGTTGTTAACTCCGCTTGGAATGGTTATAACCGATGTAAGGAAAATATCATTTCGTAGGTCATGGATGGAATATCTGATAGGAGTAAGACCATTGATAAGACTGTTTACAACAAAAAACGGGTGGAAAGAAATATTAACTACGTTATTTTACAATTATACAATGATTTATAAGATTGAGTTAAAAAATTAAATATTTATGACACTAACATTAGAAAAGGAATTTAGACCATTTGATCATGCAAAGGAGACGTGGTGGTATAAGATATTAGCTGACGGTTCTTATGTAACAGGGGACTACGATCTTAAAGAGATAGAGGCTGAATTTCAGAGACTAAAAGACAATCCAACTCTATTAAAAAAGTATGTAAAAGTCTTGAAATCTGAAGAAATTTCCTTACCTTTATAGAATAAAACAATAAATAATTAACTAAAACAAATTAAGTATGAGCAAATTAATAGCATTAGTAGGTGATACTGGAAATGGAAAATCTCACAGTATCCAATTTCTTGATCCAAAGGAAACTTATATCATCAGTGTTGCAGGAAAAGAGCTTCCGTTCAAAGGAAGTGCAAATATATACAACAGGGATAATAAGAATTACATGGAGATGTCAGATGCTGTTCAAATTCAAAAACTCCTAAAAACTCTGTCAGAGGAAGCTCCTCATATTAAAACTGTAATTATTGAAGACGGTAATTATATTATGGGATTCAATCTTGTAGCAAAAGCTACAGAGGTAGGATACGTAAAGTTCTCCTTGATGGCGCAACAGATGGTTAATCTTATTCAGTTTAGCAAGAAGCTTAGGGATGATATGATAGTGGTTTATGTCTCCCATCAAGAAGAAATTGAGGATTCCGGTGAGATAGCCACTTACAAGATGAAGACAGCGGGTAAAATGATTGATAATCAGATTAAACTGGAAGGACTATTTACGGTTGTTTTATATGCAATAACTGAATCCAAGGGGGATAAAACTGAATATTTCTTTATAACGAATAAGTACAAGAAATATCCTGCAAAATCTCCCCTTGGAATGTTTCCTGAAATGAAGATGGAAAATAATCTTCAGGTAGTAATAGAAGCTGTAAATGAGTATTATAAATAACTAAAAACAAATAAATATATGATAAACTGGCCTAATGTACTTGGTACAATAGCAACAATGATAGGAGTAGCTATTATTGTAATATTCTTTAATCTAATATGCAGAGAGCATCACGTAGAACAATACTATCTTGCTCAATGTGCAAATGTATTAGTAATAAAAGCTGACATTGATTGGATGCAAGACGAGAGCATATCATTGGATAGATGTATTTCCTATGATTCAGCAATAGCATTAACGAAGAAATTAAATCAATCATTAACTAAAAACAAATAACTATGAGTGGAATTAGTGGTAATAAACGTGAATTTAAGGACTTCACAAAAATGTGTGGCCTTTTAGAAGCAGAAGTAGTATGTGTGAATCCTACGGCTGAAGAATTTAAGGAAATTCTCAATAGGAACCTTCCTGAAGACAGCAAGGCTGCAGAGTATTTAGGAGAGAGCAAGGAAGGGAATAATTATTTAAGGCTGAATTTCTGGCTGAAGAATATTAAAACCGGGGAAATCTTCAATTCTCCTGTAAGTTTCTTCCTTGAAGACAAGAAACGTGAGAATAAGGAAGGAACGAAATATCAATATATCAATACTATAGGAAGTACAACTTGGTCAGATAGTGTTAATAATCTTCCTGAATGGTTTGCCAATGGAAGAGAATATCGTATTGCTCATCTGGGAGAGGAGGAATTATATGAATTTCTTCGCACATGGCTTGGTAAACTTGACTATCGCAGTGAAGACACTGTTCTTAGTCTCGATTGGAAGAAGCTCATGAAGGGAAACGTGAAAGACATCAGAGAGCAGATTGGTGGAGAATATTGTACTAACGTAGGAGCGTTAGCCACTGTTGTTTCTCGTGAGAATGCTGAAGGAGAGACAAAGCAGTATCAGGCCATCTATAATAAAGCCTTTCTCCCCGCTTATGCTATCAAATATTTCAGGCTGAATGATTATTCCAATCCTGACACAATTGCTAAAATCGGAGCAAAGAAAGCAAAGGATCAGAAACCTCATGAGAAATTTGCTTTCAAAGTGATGGGAGAATATGGATGCAAAGATGCTTTTGTATTAAAGGATTTGCAGGAATATAATCCAGCTGATTTTATTACAGCTTCTGATAAGGTGATTGATTCAGCATCTCCAGAGTATTAATATTAAACATTAAAAGGGGCTCTTACTAACAGTAGGAGTCCCTTTTTTATTCTTCTTAAAGTGGATTCTATGATAAAGGGAAAAGTCAAATTAGAACTAAGTGCGGAGACAATTCTTAGGTTCGTTACTTCGTTCGACATCTTTCACTTCTACATGCCTAAGAAATGGAAGCTTAATCAGGCTACCAATTCACCGCTTCACCGAGATGAAAATCCTTCATTCCTTATTGGGAATAGAAATGGAGACATATCCTTCATAGACTTTTCAATGAATGTACATGGGAATTGTTTCGACTTTGTAAAGCTTCTTCACAATTGTTCCTATAATGACGCATTGAAAATAATTGATAAGGATTTTGGTCTTGGCATATGTGGAGATACCAATACAGGAGCATATAAGAGGATTACAACTGAGTATAAACAACCTGAAGAGGATATGGAGAAACATTCCACGATGATTCAGGTGATTACACGGAAGTTTACGAAAGAGGAACTATCTTATTGGGCTGGCTATCATCAAAGCTTACAGGATTTGAGGGATAATAACATCTATTCAATTGATAAAGTCTTTCTTAATCGAAAGAGGTATTATCTTAAAGATACTGATTTGAGATTTGGCTATCTTTATGAGGAAAGATATTGGAAGATTTATCGTCCAACAGTTCCAAAAAAGAAAAAGTGGCTGTCAAATGTTCCCTTAAGTTTAGCAGGAGGACTGGAAAACCTGAATAAGGAGCATAATACACTAATTACAAAATCCCTTAAGGATCAGATAGTTTGCAGGAAAATTTACTCTCACGTCTGTCATGTTCAGAATGAATCATTGGCTGCATTCTCGTTTGATACAATAGAAAATATCAGGGCAAATTCCAAGGAAGTATTTTATGGCGGTGACAGCGATGCCCCGGGAAAATCTGCCAGCCATGTAATAACTGACACCCTTCATTGGAAGCATATAAATCCTCCTGATAGATTGCTTCCTGATATTAAAGATTGGTCAGATTGGGCGAGACTTGAGGGTTTATCAGCTGTAGAAGATCATTTTAAAACTAAAAAATTATTTTAATGAAAACAATAAGTGTAATTCCTTTTGACTCCGAGGTTATTGGAGCAGATGATGAGTTTGTCTATATAAAAGAGATATATGAAGATGATGACGGAAACTATCCTCCTTGTGTAATAAAAGTGACAAAGGAACAATTCATGAGGATGATTTCTTTATGGATAGAGCGCAAAGCAGAATATTATAAATTATGGGGCCATTTCTGTGGAGTTTTCGGAAACTTCTATTCTGAAGATTATATCAAAGAAGGAGAAATAAGTCTCCTCGTTAATACTAATAGAAATAAACCAATTTATAAGAATGTTCCTCTCTATAAAATTATCTCCTTTGATGAGAATTGTGATATGGAACATGGTTGAAAATAATTAATCACTTAAAAACAAATATTATGAGCACAAAAACAGGAAAATGGGAAATTTTCAAAAGTTATGGACTATGGTATTTCCATCTAAAAGCTACTAATGGCAAAGTTCTTCTCCAAAGTGAGAGTTATGTTACTAAGAGAGGATGTCTGAAAGGAATCGCAGCAATTAAGAAATGTGTCAATGGACCAATTGTAGAATTTAAATAAAGAAAAATGAAAACAGGAAATTACAGTGTAACAAAGCAATTGTTACTTAATACCCCAGTTCCGGAGACAACGAAGACTTACAAAGCTATTCCTCACAAACAGGTGATAGATTGTACTCTCGAAGCAATAGATAAAGCAGGACTTATTCTTGCCAATGAAACTTATTCAGCTTCTGCTGAAGGACTGATTGCAACAGGTAAATACACTATAAAGAATGTAGCAGATGATGAAATGCAACTTCAGGTTGCATGGTTGAACAGCTATAATAAGACAAAGAGACTCACCTATGGGTTGGGAGCCTGTGTTATAATTTGTCAGAATGGAATGGTTTCTGCTGATATGGGATATTTCAAGAAAAAGCATCAGGGAGAGATTCAGGAATTTACTCCTGTTGCCATTACAGAGTATATCAAAAGGGCTGATGAAGTGTTTAAGAAACTGCAGGAGGAAAGGGAAATGATGAAGGAAATCCAGCTGACAAAGAGAATCACTGCAGAATTGCTTGGAAGAGCTGTTGTTGAAGAAGAATTTATTACAACAACACAGCTTAACATCATCAAGAGGGAAATGCTTCATCCTACACATAACTACGGACATCCAAATTCAATGTGGGAGATTTATAATTTCTGTGTGTTCTCTATGAAGGAGCTTCATCCTTCTTTATGGATGAGAGATCATCTTACGGCTCATTCTTTCTTTGTAAAAGCATCAGGACTTATTGTTCCTATGTCTATTCCTGTTGGAGAGGTTGCCTCTAATCAGATATCGATGTATGATGTTCCTGAATTTGCAACTCAACCTGAAGAACTCGTAGATGTGATTCCAGAAGATGTTGAATTTCCAGAAGAATTTTCCGAAGAACCGGAACCTCCTATGGAAGAACCTGCAAAGGAGGAATTATCTACAACAACTGAAGAAACAACTGAATATTCTGATTTGGTATGACAATCTGTTAACAGGAAAACTAACAAAGCTCCTTAGATTGAATGCACTCACTCTGTATTCTTTCTTTGGAGCTTTGTTATTTTTCAAGAGGATTTATATGGAAATACAGCGAAAATTAAAATGGGAAAATTTTGAGAACGTCTTCGGAGACTGGGCACCAAGAATTAAACCTTTTTTCGACAAGGGAGGATTTGAGGAAATTTACTCTTTTTTAAAAAAGGAATCTAAAAGAGGTGTTCAAATTGCTCCAAAATCAGAGAATGTATTTAGAGCATTTAAGGAGACATCATTTGACAATCTCAAAGTTATAATTGTAGGTATGGCACCCTATCATACTTTCTATAACAATCAACCGGTTGCAGATGGTTTATGTCTATCTTGTAGTGTCACTGGGAAATTACAACCAAGTTTAGTTAAGTGGTATGAAGGAATAGAGGAAGAGTTATATGAAGGATCGCATCTTACTATAATAAGAGATCCAGATCTAAAATTCCTCGCAAATCAAGGCGTTATGCTCCTCAACAGTGCGTTAACTACATCTAAAGGTAAGCCCGGAAATATGATAAATCTGTGGGAACCGTTTATGAAATATCTATTTGAAGAGGTTCTTGTTACAAATGCAATTCCTATTGTTCTTCTTGGGAGGGAGGCTCAGAAGATGAGGAGATATATAATGCCTTTTACATGGATATTTGATCTCCCACATCCTGCAAGCGCAGCCTACGCTTCTATGCAATGGTCATCAAATGGCGTATTTAGTGCAGTGAATAGAATATTGAAAGAAAATAATAACAATGTCGTGCAATGGATAAAAACAGAATAATATTATGAAAACTTTATTTACAGAGGAGGAGTTGCAAACTGGAGATTTTGTAATAGCAATAAATAGCCATGGAGGATATACACTTGGATTCTATATTGGTAAGGGATCAGGAAAGAGTCATCAATTTTACGATATTTATCATCTTAGTAATTGGATTAATTCTGGAGAGAATTCTCCACGCAAGAGCTATATTCCCAAAGCTGAATATTATAATTTCATTAAGTATTCCGCAGAATTAATAACTAATAAAGAAGAGCTGGAAACTTACGAGAGAGCAATCGAAGTATTGAAAATCCTAAAAATAATTGAAGAATGATACAAACACAACAGACAAATGCATTAGTATTAGAAGACGGCAGTCAGGCCACCAAGTCCATAAAAATG
>Ga0265297_10006265_pt1 | contig 17423 bp, 20 predicted proteins | sample Munlanlwell13791_FD_192502 | JGI IMG/M metagenome (GOLD analysis project Ga0265297, IMG submission 192502) | Leachate microbial communities from a municipal landfill in Southern Ontario, Canada - Leachate well 137-91 | ecosystem: Engineered > Solid waste > Landfill > Unclassified | place...
TGCGCTCGATCTCGCCCAGCTGCACGCGATCCGGGACTATTTCAATAATAAAAACCGCGAGCCGACCGATGTCGAGCTCGAGTCGCTTGCCCAGACGTGGAGCGAGCACTGCAAGCACACGATCTTCGCATCCGCGATGGACGACGATCTCCCGCTCGGGCTCTACAAGACCTGCATCCAGGCAGCGACAAACCGGATAAGAAAAGAGCGGGGTGATAAGGACATCTGCGTCTCCGTCTTTTCTGACAACTCCGGGGCGATCGTCTTTGACGACGAATATCTTGTGACCCACAAGGTCGAGACGCACAACTCCCCCTCCGCGCTGGACCCGTTCGGCGGGGCGCTCACGGGAATTGTCGGGGTGAACCGGGACACGATCGGGTTTGGGCTCGGCGCGAAGCCCTGCATCAATTATTATGGGTTCTGCGTCGGGGCACCGGATACTGATCCGGCATTGTACCGGGGGAAGAACCGGCAGAACCCGGTCCTCTCCCCCCGCCAGATCCTTGACGGCGTCATCCGGGGGGTGGGTGTCGGAGGGAACTGTTCCGGCATTCCGACACCGCAGGGCTGGTGCTGGTTCGATGACCGTTACCGGGGAAAACCGCTCGTCTTCGCGGGCACGGTCGGGGTAATCCCGCGTGAGCATGACGATCGCAAACTCCACGAAAAACGGGCAGAGGCAGGTGACCTCATCGTGATGGTCGGCGGTCGGGTGGGTAAGGACGGGATCCACGGCGCTACGTTCTCCTCAGAAGCGCTTGACCCGGCAAGCCCGGTCACCGCTGTCCAGATCGGGGACCCGATCACCCAGAAGAAGTTCTCCGATGTGATCGTGAAAGAGGCGCGGGACCGGGGTCTGTACCGCAGCATCACGGATAACGGGGCTGGCGGGCTCTCCTGTTCTGTCGCGGAGATGGCGAAGGAGTGCAACGGTTGCCACGTGACGCTTGATGCAGTCCCGCTGAAATATCCCGGCATGGCGCCGTGGGAGATCTGGATCTCGGAATCGCAGGAACGGATGACCCTTGCCGTCCCGCCGGAGAAGATCGATGCATTCTTGGAACTTGCCGCACAGCGGGAGGTGGAGGCAACGGTGATCGGCAGGTTTTCGGATTCCGGCAGGTGCGTTGTCGAGTGCCACGGGGTCGTGGTGATGGACATCGACCTTGCATTCCTGCACGACGGTCTGCCGAAAAAGAAACTCGTGACCACATTCACGAAAACGACCTTCCCGGAGCCGGTGATCGACTGCCCGGCACACCTTGACGCGACCCTGCTCGCGATGCTTTCGCGAAAGAACCTCTGCTCGACCGAATTTATCTCCACCCAGTACGACCATACCGTGCAGGGCGGGCATGTGCTCGGACCGGTGCAGGGCAAAGGGCGGGTACAGGCACCTGCGTCGCTGACAAAGGTCGTGCCCGGATCAAAAAAAGGTGTGGGACTGTCGCAGGGGCTCTTTCCCTCGTACTCCGAGATCGACCCGTACCGGATGGCAGGGGCGGCGATCGACACCGCCATCCGGGGGCTCATCGCGCTTGGCATCCCGCCTGACACGATCGCGATTCTCGATAACTTCTGCTGGTGTTCGTCCAATGAACCGGAACGCCTCGGGCAGCTGAAACGTGCGGCACAGGGGTGCTATGATGTTGCCACCGCGTTTGGCACACCGTTCATCTCGGGGAAAGACAGTATGTTCAATGATTTCTCAGGTTTTGACGCGGAGAACAACCCGGTGAAGGTGTCTGTGCCCCCGACACTTCTTGTCACTTCTATCGGGATTCACGGGGATGTGGCAAAAGCCGTCTCCATAGATGCAAAGTTCGCGGGCGATCTCGTGTACGTGATTGGTGACACTGCGGAGGAACTGGGAGGGTCCGAATATTTTGCCTATCTTGGCAGTATTGGTAACACCGTCCCGACTCTTGACACCCCACGGGTAGTGGCACGGTACCGGCAGCTGGCGGATGCACTGTCGCGGGAGCTCGTTGCATCCGCCTACCCGGTGAACCACGGCGGTTTGGGGACGGCTCTTGCAAAGGTGGCAATTGCCGGACAGCTCGGCATGGACCTCACCATTCCCCACGACATCCGTCCGGATTACTTCCTCTTCTCCGAGTCGCTTGGCAGGTTTGTCGTCACGGTCTGCCCGGCGGACCGGCAGGCATTCGAGCAGGTGATGGGCACCGATGCGACGTTGATCGGTACGGTCGGCGGGACAAACCTGCGGATCGTTTCAGATGAGATGATCCTTGACGTGCCGGTTGCTGCGCTCGAAGAGGCGTACAAGGCACCATTCAGGGGGTACTGACATGACTGCTGCACACACACCTGGCATGATTCCGGAAAAAGCCCTGATCCTGAGCGGGTATGGGATCAACTCCGAGATGGAGACGCAGGAGGCGCTTCTCCGGGCGGGCATGGGATCGGATATCGTCCACATCAATGACCTGATCGCGGGCAGGCGGCGGTTGTCGGAGTACCGGTTGCTTGTGTTCCCCGGCGGTTTTTCGTACGGGGATGATACCGGTGCCGGCAACGCGTATGCAAACCGGATACGGAACAATCTCTGGAAGGATGTTGAAACGTTCCTTGACGGGGATAACCTCGTGCTTGGGATCTGCAACGGGTTCCAGATCCTGGTGAACCTTGGGCTTGTGCCGGCGTTTGACCGGCACTACAACCGAAAGATCGCGCTCATGCCCAATATCAAGGGCGTGCTGGAGTGCCGGTTTGTCACCCTGAAACCTGCGGCGCACAACCTCTGGACGAGCGGTATCGAACGGTTATACTGCCCGGTTGCGCATGGCGAGGGGAATTTTTACTGTTCACCGGAAGTTCTGGGTCAGTTGAAACGGAATGATATGATTGCGTTCACGTACTGCCGGGAGGATATGAGCCCGGCTGCCGGTGAATATCCCTGCAATCCCAACGGTTCGATAGCAGATATTGCCGGTATCACCTCTGCCGATGGCAAGGTGCTCGGACTGATGCCCCACCCGGAACGGGCGATGGAGTTTGTGAACCAGTATGACTGGACACTCCGGAAGGAACTCATGAAACGCGAAGGAAAAGCGCTGCCGGAGGAATCGGTGAATATGCAGTTGTTCCGGAATATTACCGGGTATTTCCGGCAATGAGGGTGTTTTTAGAATCGCCGGATTTTTTTCTCTGGCAATAGCGGATGGGCATGATGATGACCCCCGCGAAAGAAAAAAAGTGGCTGCCTCCTTTTCAGCCTCCGGTCGTGAGATGCCGGGATGCCTCGAACGAAAATCCGCGTGACTGCCTTTTTACGATCAGATCCTCAAAGATCCTTCTCGCCCCTGTAACATGGTGGCGAAGTGCCTGTGGTTTCACCGGTGCCAGAGGCATTCACCGTATTCCGCCATCGATGGTGATCGTCTTCTCGCTCACCGGAATCTTCTTCCCCGCTCGTTCCAGCGCCGTGTCCACGACGTACCGTACACCGCTGCAGCACGGCACTTCCATGTGTGCGACCGTGATCGACCGGATCGCGTGAAGGGTGAAGATTTGGGAAAGTTTGTCGATGTAACCCTCGATATCCGGGTCAAGTTTCGGGCAGAAGATGATCACGATCCGGTCCTTCAGGAGATGCTCATGAAATCCTGCATACGCGAAGGGGACACAATCGGCAGCGACGAGGAGGTCGGCGTTATCGAAATACGGTGCAGCCGGGGAGAGGAGCGTCAGCTGGACGGGCCACTGCCGGAGCTCGGAACCGGTCGTTCCTCCCACCGGTTGCTGCGGACCGGTGCGGGGGATGCTCCGCGCTGCTGAACCCGGACAGCCGGCGAACGGGTGCGCTGCCTGTGGGTCGATCTGGCACACGCCGTGACCGGATGCGTGCGGTTCGACTCCGTCACGGGCGGGGTGCCCGCCTTTCGCGGCGGGTTTCCTGCGAGCGCTCCGTGCCGGTGGGGAGTGATCCGGTATCGGGATGCCCTTCTCGATGAGGTACTCAACTGCCAGATCATAGAGCGGGATCTGCCCGTGCCCGGCAAGGTGTTCGAGATGGGCTTTGATCACCGGTGCTCCCTGTTGGACGATGGTCTCCATCACGGCGTTCTCATCATACGGTGCAGCGTCGCGTTCGACCACCGAGATCGCACCCTCCGGACAGGTCCCGATACACGCGCCGAGACCGTCGCAAAAGAGATCGCTCACGAGCCGGGCTTTGCCGTCAATGACCTGAAGGGCGCCCTCCGGGCAGTCCGGGATGCACTGCCCGCATCCTGTACATTTCGTTTCGTCAATACTGATGATCTTCCGTTTCATCGTGTTCCTCGCATACGGTATCGTTCTTTTTTCTTACAGCACACAGACCTTGCAGTCCTGGCTCCCACAGGGAATGTTTGTTATCTTCCACTTCAAAGCCCAGCTCTTGATCTGCCGGATCACGTCAATGATCTCAATCCCGCTCTCGGTTAATGTGTACTCCGTGCGGATCGGAAACGCAGAGAGATCGACATGCCGCGTAACGATCCCCTCGACCTCAAGTTCCTTTAATCGTTCCGACAGGACTTTCGGCGTGATCCCGGCGAGGGCGTCCCGGAGTTCGGTGAACCGCCGGGTGTACCCATCCCCCTTGTAGAGTTCGAGGATGATAAGGAGCGTCCATCGTTTCGACAGGTACCGGACTGTCTGGCTGACCGTGCATGTATCCTGCATGGTATGTAAATGGAAACTCGCGAGTATTTATTTTCTGGTATGATATTGATATCGTGTATTAAAAAGAAACCAAGAGGGGTCTGACGATGTTCTGTTACCAGTGTGAAGAGACGGTCAAAGGAACCGGATGTACCGTGAAGGGTGTCTGTGGGAAAGAGGATGCAATCGCCGCTAAAGAGGATGTGCTCATCTATATCTGCCAAGGGTGTTTTCGCACATTTAATTCTGAGCCACCGGCTCATTAAATAATTCAGTCCCCGACAGAGAACAGCGCGAAAAAACACATCGGTTCGCTCGCACCCCGGCTCTATGAACCGAATCCGCGTTGAGGGAGATCTCACTTGGTACTATACATGAGTCAGCGTCTTTAACGTTGAGATCTTTAGTGTCGCCGCGCCTTCCCCACTATGATCGCTTCTATCGTCCGCCTTGCGTGAGCCGTTTCCGCATACCGTTTCGAAAAAACCGCGCCGCTCTACACCGGAGCCGAACGGAGGGGTGAGGAAGATTTTTCCTTTCACAATAAGCAGGAGCCCACTTAAAATCTCTATGAAAATAATTACGGGAAATTTTTTGTGCGCTCGCGGATTTTTTAAATAATTCCCCAACCGTTTTTATTATCTTGAGAGATCCCATCCTTTACCGAGCAGCACGAGATTGTCCGCCGTGTCGGTTTGCTATTTGAGCGTGCGGATGCGGTTGATCAAGAGGTTGTGGCGGCGAGCCAGCGATGCGAGCAGTTGACGCAGGCGGTGCTGGGGAATGCGTTTGCCGGGAAGTTATAATCGAAATGAGAGTAAAATTAAAAATTTGATGATGTAGTCATCTTTTTCAAAATTCTATCAAAATAATCGAAGATTAACAGAAAATATGAAATACTATTCGACATCATTTTTTTAACTGGAAAATAATATGAGTTTACAAAAATTTATCCGAATTTCTCGAAAACAATTTCAAAACACCAAAAAACACATGAGATTCGTCTATATCTCGGAAATTTACCGTAATGCAGATGAACATAACATTGACAAGTATATTGCTGAAAAAGTACCGTTTTTTTATCGGGAAGCAAAACGAATTTCTGATAGTTTCCACGAAGAATTTTTCCTGACAGCAATTTATAATTCACTTTGCAGACTTCCCGATAGTCCTAGTTTTCAAGAATCCCATTTTGGTGAAATAATTTCTGGATTATTTGCTGAAGACATAATCGGCTTGAAAAAAATTTACAGCAAACTCTCCTTACTTACCGCAGAGAACGCAAATGCGTATAAAATGGATCTGGTTCTTTATAATTCAAAGTCAGATCCAGTTGAATTATTTTTTTGTGAAGTAAAGTGTAGTATGAAGAGTTCCCCAGATCTTAATCCCGTGAAGCATGATGAATCGATCTACCCGGATATGTTCAATTCGATGAATAATTATGAGAAAGAGGATTTTGATTTCGATTTTGCTGCTGCAAAAGATCACATTGATAATCTACCCCTAAATGAACAAAAAAAATTAAAAAATGCATTTTTACCGTATTCTGATAAAAAAATTATAAAATTTTTAGGTTTTGTAGTCATAGATTCCACTACTTATAATTCCGAAGAGGTATCTGTTTTAGCCACTCGAAAAAATAAGAAGGAATTTGATATTGACGTAATTTGTTTAGATGAACTACCTTATGTCGTTCAAAGTGTCTATTCAAAATTAGTAACGCTGAGGGATCAATGTACACCATAGAAGAAATCAGGCCGATTCTTTCAAGACCTGAATTTATTACAGATCGAAATTGGGTTCAGAATGCATTAATATTTCAAAGATTAGGCCATGAGTTTGCCGAAGAGCAAAATTGTATTTCTCGTCTGAGCTATTTTGTAAATTGTATTCTCTCATCGGCTTATTCGTGGGATATTGAAGACGGTTATGAAATAATTCAAGTCGCAGCAGAAATTGCTGAACTTATCTCAACACGACCAGAATTATCCGACTGTTTTCGGAAAAAAATGCGGATTCGTTCTGCATTCTTATATGAACTTTCAAATTTTCCATCTCTTGCCACTAGCATATTGCATGTGAATGATATGGATGAAATTGCATATCCCATTTTCATCAGAGGTGGAATATATGGAAAATTGGGCATGAATGGGAAATTGCAAAAAATATCGTCGACATTAGAATCCCAGGATCTATCTGATCTTAGTGCCGTCGATATTTTAGTTAGACTAGATTGTATTAATTTATTAAAATTCGAGCAAGGTCTCATAAGCAAACCAATAAAGTGGAATTCTGGTGAGTTGAGAGAATTTTTAAAACAGATCACAATTGGATTGAATTCATCAGAGATAGACATTTTCAATAAAATTCTATCAAAAAGAATTGAACAGTCCACTCGAAATAATATTGATGAAAAAATTTTCGCAAATTTGATTAAAATTCATTTTCCGAGTGAATTGTGGCAAAACCAAATCGACGCAATTCAATCGGGATTAATTGAAGAAAAATATGATAGTTGGGGATTTGCCGCTCCAACAGGCACTGGGAAAACATTTTTAACCAGATTATTGATTTTAAAAACTCTGTTGGATAACCCTCAGAATAAAATTTTGTATATTGTTCCGAGTAAAGCGTTAGTTCACGAAGTTTGGTCAAATCTTAATTCTGCATTTGAGGAATTGGGATATAAAGCAATTCAGGTTACACCCCAATTAACTGAATTAGATGATGATGAAAAAACAAAATTATTTGATTGTTCAATTGCTGTTTTAACTCCAGAAAAAGCGGATTTACTTTTAAGATTGAATAAGGAATTCAATACATCCGTATCATTAATAATTGTTGATGAAGCGCATCATTTAGAATCAGACACAAGGGGGATTCTTTTAGAATTGTACTTATGGCGAATAAAAAAAATGTTCAAAAATCAAAATCGGGTGATATTTCTCTCAGCTGTCACTCCCAACATTCTTGAATTAGCATCTTGGATGGGAAATAATCCAAATGGTTTGGTAGTAGACAAACGATCAACAAGGATGCGATCTGGAATTTTTAGAATTAAAAAAGATGGAAAAACTAAGAAAGGTGTGATCGATTATTTTAATGGGACTTCTATCGAAGTGGTCGAATCAGATCTAGAAGAGACAAAAGGAAGACAATTGATTCAGTTAGCTGAAAAAATATCTTTTGCCGGGCCAGTATTGATAGTTGCTAAAGGTAAGCGCGAAACGGAAAAATTAGCAAAATTGATGAAGGATTGGCTTGAAGAGAATAAAAAATTAAAGGAATTAACTGAAGATCAAATTAATTCAGAAATTATTCAAAGATTAGATTCTCGATTAGAACGAGAAATGTATGAAGCCGTAGAAATGCGAAATCTAATAAAAAATCGCATAGCATATCACCATGCTGGATTACCTCCACGTATCAGAGAATCGGTGGAAAAAGCAATAAGGGAAAATTTGGTCGATTACGTATTTGCCACAACAACTCTTGCGGAAGGTGTGAATTTTCCTTTTTCATCAGTGATAATACAATCATTGTCTCTTCGTGAGGCGCCAGAGAAAGGGCAACCTGCAAGATATCATATAATATCCCCAAGAACTTTTTGGAATATTGCTGGAAGAGCAGGAAGACCCGGTTCAGATCAAGAGGGCCAAGTTATTTTATTCGAACCTAGCTTGGGAATCGAAGTAATTGAAGAAATAATCAATCCATATCTTAATCCATCGTTGAATCGTGTGGAGCCAGTAAACAGTGCCTTAGCTGGAAGTATCAAAGAGATCATTGATGGAATTAAAACAAAAAATTTCAATCTTGCAGATATTAATAATGTAAAAATTGAAACGAATGTTTCAAAACGAGTCAAAGGTACAATCAATCTATTGAGGGTTGGATTGGTTCATGCAAAAGCTTCAAAACTAATCACTAACCCCGAAGAAATTCTTGAAGGAACTTTTGCTCTAAACACTCTCAATGCTGAAGAGAGAGATTTTACATCCAAATTACTTAAAAGACAATTTGAAATTGTTGATGAATTCCTAAAAAACACTGACGACATTTCGATTGATCTCATCGCAGAATTGGGACTTTCAATTGAAACATTAACTGAAATTCGAGACTATGTTAAAAAATTAGAGGATTGGCAAATCAACAATATATCAAAAATATATCGACATGGAGAAATTGATTTTAGTTATGCACAGTATTCCATCGGACCTGTTGCTTCTCGAATGGCAGAACTAGAAGGTACTAAACTAGGGGGGTTTTTAATAGATGTCATTATGTCCTGGTTACAGGGACTTCCGTTATTAACTATGAAATATCGCGCAAGATGGGAACGATCTCCTGAAGAACTAATCGCTGTAATTTACTCTCGCATCCAATTCTTATTACCTTGGGGCCTGTATGCCATGCATAGAATTGTACAGGAAGAAGCTAAAAGAAGATCAATTGTTTATAACGACGAAATTTTAAAAATTGCGTATTTAGTAGACGCTGGTGTACCAAGCTTTGCTGCTCTGCAATTAGCAAATCAGGATTTTGAGCGTGTTGATGCCACCCGCATAGCGAAATATTATCGAAAATACCGCAAAGATACTACTATTTTCAACTGGGTTAATGCTCAACCAACCAATACAATTATTAGATATGTTCGAGGTCAAGACAATAGGAGATTGGACAGTGATTTATTCACTCTGCTTGCAAAATTAAAAACTCAATAATTTTTTAAATATGCACAATCTCCAGACCCGACACATTCTCCCTCAAATATTCCGCCAGCAACCGCCGGTGACACTGTTCGGCCGTCGACTCGCTGCACAGTAAACACCCGTTCTCCAGAATTTTCGCATCGATCTTACCGATGACATTCCGCTTCACGAGCATCTCTTTGTATGAGACCTCATATTCAGGCCACGAAATCTCTCCCTTCTGCCACTTCTTCAGCAACGATTCTTCCGGTGCAGCCTGGATGAAATAAAAATAATCAATCCCCGCAATGGCCTTCAGGAAATAGCCCAGATCGTTGCCTTTGGAAAAACCGGCAAGCTGCGAGTGGTTGTTCAGCCGAATGTCGATGACAGTTTTCACGTTGTTTTTAATCAACAGGCCAAAAAAGGTCCTTGCATCCTTCTTGGTAAAACCTATCGTAAAAAGTTTCATTAAAAGCCTCGCATCAGAATAATTTTTGCTGGACGGGATTTTTCGTGTGTTTACCGGAAAAAGAATCAGACCTCGGTGGGATATCGATTACCAGATTGCTGATGTATCCCGGCTCGCTTACAAATGGAGGATCCTGCACCCCGTTTTCGATCTTCTCAACAGCAGGAACCGGCATTGCATTCTCCTCAACTGGAGCCATGTAGTCTTTAGATTTGTAAGCGATCTTCTTGTTCAGTTTTTCATACATGGAATCTACAGGATTGACCGGTTCGCTGGAGATAGTGACCTGCTTATTATCGATAACTGAATTGATCAATTCCTTTTCAAGATCCTCGTTCGCTTGATACTTGATTTCAGGACGTACATGAATGACCTTGATCCCTTTTGACTGGAGGACCCGCGAGATCAAGGCAAACCGGTGGCACCTTTCCGGCTCCTTCTCGGCACACATCAAGGCGATCTTCTTCCCGGTAGAAATGATGGATAATACTTGGTTGATGCCCTCCTGAAATTGTTCCGTGCCCTGGACTTTCTGATAATTGACAGTTCCATCAGGAAAAAGCAGGTTAGGATTTGAGTACCTGCCACCGATTTTATCCCCCATGTATCTATAATCAATTTGATTCTTTATCAAAGACTTTTCCAGATTATCCCGGTTGAAATAGAAATTATATCTACTGTACGGTGAGCTCCGTACGTCAATGATAGTATCAATCCCGGTTTTTTGTAAAAAATAAAGGAACAACTCAATCGGGTAATCTCCGTAACCGATGGTGAAACAATTTTTCGGTACAATATCTTGTTTCATAGAAATGATTACCTCAATGTGATTGTCGGGATAATTCCTACGACAAACCGATAATGGTACACCGCATTTCCGATTGGGAATTCTTCTCCTACTCCGATTGTAATATAGCAGTCTTCGATAATTTTTCCATCCTCATTCTTTGATTGACCGACCGAATTTTCATATGCTTTATCGGTAATTACCAGATCATATATTCGTGAATCGTATTCAAATTTTAATCGATGCTGCGGATTTCCCTTTACTGAAGTTGTATGGATAATCTCGGTCTTATTTGTAGAATGGGTTAATTGGAAAAAATTAAGTGATGATTTCAAAGGACATGCCTTAATAGCATCTGCGGAATAATGATCTGAATATCGATCGTCTTTACCAATGAACAATGTCGTGGAATTATCTATGAGCCCAGAAACATTTCTAGAAATAAACGGGGGAAGGGTTGTCCATGGCTTGCCATCGATAAAAATGTTTTCAGGTTGGCAATAATCACCGCACGGATCACCAAAACTGATCCGCACACAATCCAATAATTGCGGTCCCGATTTTGCCACATTGAGGGATATAAAATCTTCTCCAGAATATGCTGATTGATCCCGACGGGGTTTTCCCCGCCCCAGAATATTTATCGGGCGAATCCATTCACCCGTTGACAGATCTTTTCCAGCAATGCAATGACCCTCATGCCTCCGCGAATTTGCCAGAATGACAATATTTTTGTGAACCATTGAGCCTCCCCCTTGCTGCTCTTTAGAGTAAAAATATCTATTGTATGATTAATTTACGGATTTATAAACAAGCCTCAGGTAGTATGAAATTGAATTAACTTCTGTATATTCAGATCTCCACCATTCCTCTTTTCCATTGAACCGCATCCAATTCCCACCCACCCTTTGCAGAGTATCCCAATCGTCCACCATATGAGGCTGTTGCACAACTCGAAAAAAATAACCCAATTGTAAAAAGCACAAAATATTTTTGTTTTTGACAAATTTCCACCGAGATTTTTGATGCCAACTAACACAAATGTAGAATTTGGAGGGTCTGTGCAACAACCTAATATTCTGCTCCTATTTCGCGTGCGGCTGCGAATGAGCATGGTGGTGGCGAGCCGCCGGTGCGAGAAATTGACATGGAGTGCCCATTTTATCGAGGGATAAAGTCGCCCAAGTCTCATATATCCCAAAATGTCCCATTCTTTTCTCCTTTGTCTGGATTCCACCCAGACTTCTTAGACCCCATTCCGACCCCTTTGATGTGCAGAACTTTTGGGGGGGTTCTGGAAAGAAAGTCTGGTCCAGGATCATAACCCGTGTCACTTGTGTCACTTAGACCCCATTTTCCGGAAAGTCCTTCGTGAGAACGGTACAGGAAAATAGTTTCCGGAAATGACCCTCAATGTGACACAAGTGACACGCTTTCGATGAACCAGCTTGATGGCTGATACGTGTTCCAATATCCCGGGCACTTAGACCCCATTTTCCGGAAAGTCCTTCGTAAGAACCGTACAGGAAAAAGATCCCGGAAATGACCATCAGATTGCCCGGAGTGCCCGGAAGCAAATCTGGCTTTCCATAATCCCATCCGCACATTTTTCGCAAGCCCGCCCTATGCCGAATCAAGCCAAACGGGGCGCTACTACCGGGCTCACTGCCAACCCCTCTTCTCATCCGCCTCCCCTTCAGCGCCTTGTCGGAATTCATCACCGGGAGGTGTATCGGAATGTAATCGTCACGTGTTCAGCGTTTGCCCGTCTGCATCGCGAACGAATGAGAGAAAGACATCATTGTTTTTCCTTGGGGGCACAAGGGGCACTTAGACCCCATTTTCCGGAAAGTCATTCGTGAGAACGGTACAAGGAAATAGTTTCCGGAAATGACCCTCAATGTGCCCCTTGTGCCCCCACGATCATTCCATCATCCGGTCGCAACCCTTCGCGATGTTCAGATTCTCAAAAGCTGGATTGCCAAAACTCCCCAACTCCTGCACATCAGCGGTCGGATTCCGTTACCTCCGTGAAATTCCATTCGAGAAAATTTCAACACCCGCAATGATCAACTTCACCAAATTTTTCCCAAATCAATTTCTGCAAAAATTTTCTCATAAGTTTCACAAAAAATCTTTCTGGCACACGCGAAGAATGCCTGGTTCGTGATGTTTAAAAAATGCCGTATCGCATCTTCGCATCTTTCGCAAGGAATCCTGCATTTAATCTCAACCTCATGAAGCCGACCCAAAAAAAACAGAAACTGTACCGGTGGTGCGAGCGGTTGACGCAAGCGGTGTTCGCCCCTGCTCCCCCTGTCCACCCATCTGATTGCGCCCGGGGATCTGATCATTGATCAAAATCCTAGAGCCACCAAAACCACCATTTCCATCATTTCCATCATTTCCATCATTTCCATCATTTCCATCATTTCCATCATTTTCGGGATCTTTATTCTTGTACCGTTTTCTCGTACGAGATCCCGGAAATACGTGGTATTGTGGCTAAGATGGCTGAGATGATTACTCAACCATGACCCGGTCATGACAATGGCAGCACGTCCTGCCCAAGTTGATATTGCTCAATTGCTATCCGCTCCGCCCCCTTCACCCCATCCACTTACCCAGCGCCTTGTCAAAATTCATAGCCGGAAGGTGGGCGTGGATATAATCGCTATGTGTTCGCCATCTGCCGGAATAAAATCCCGGCAACCCCGGCAGTTTATACCCTGTTTCCGGGAAGTCCTTCGTAAGAAATGTACAAGAAAAAAGATCCCGGAAATGACCATCAGGTTGCCGGGTTGCCGGTAAGCAAATCTGGTATTTGGACAAAAGGACAAAAAGTACCCTATTTCCGGGAAGTCCTTCGTAAGAAATGTACAAGAAAAAAGATCCCGGAAATCGCGATAGTTTTGTCCTTTTGTCCAACTTTTTGAATTCGTCCTGCATCCAATCCTCCCGCATGCAGCCGACCCACAAAAACCGGAAACTGTGCCGGTCTCTGAAAAAAAATTTGTGCGAACTTTGCGGAATTTTAACAGGAAAAATTTTCAAAATTTATTTTTGCAATGCGTTCTCAACGGAAAATTATTACCGGAAGCATTCGACCTCTGCAAAATTTTTCTCGCACCTTGTCCAAGAACTGCAGGATTCCCGGCAGGCATTCCCACCGACGATATACGTCGTAGCCCTCTCCAAAATTCACCCTATATTACAGTGCAGATCCGGGTTTCCACGGGAAACCCGTCACGGGTCAGATACCCGGCGCCTGCGGAAGTATAGGATTCACGCCGGTATCCGGAGAGGAAATTACGGGCGAGCCCGGAAACAGGCCCTCCATCACTTTTCGCCCACCCCAGCCCACTTGTCGAACGATCGTCAATCCAGTGAGACCTGAGTGAGACATGTTGTTTTCCGACGACAAACTAGCGTTTTGGACGTTAGAGACATGGTTTTTCGCGTTTGGAACATGTGATTTGTTGGCCGGGCACCAAGCCGGCCGGGAGTCTCCGACGGAGAACGGGGTTGAACAGAGTACAGGTCACCTCAGGTTACGAGTTGTGCTGACACCCGCCCGTGATTGGGTGGACATAGCGATTGGGAGATACTATTTTAGCTAAAGAGCGGAAGAAAAAACTGTCGCCCGCTCCGTTCCTATTTGGCGTGCGGCTACAACTGAGCATGTGGTGGCGGGCCGGCGGCGTGACCGGGTTATACGTTCCGGTACACCGAACGCCGGTGATCGATCGTGATAACAAAAATGACGAGCACGCCATGATCGATCGTGAGGATGGCACGATACCTGCCGACCCGGTAGGAATAGAGCGGCACCTGTTCATGGCCTTTGAGTTTCTTTACCAGCGTCTGTGGTTCGGGTTCCGCTCCCAGCTCGTTCAAGGCGTCACGAATCCGGCGGGCTTCTTTTACCGGCAGGTCGAGGATATCTTTCTGCGCCCTTCGGGACAGGTGGATCGCGTACACTTATACCCCATGGGCATCGCAGAATTCGTTGAGCTCCCGGGTCTTTCCGGTCCGGATGTCGGCAAGTCCTTCCTCAATTGCTTTGAGAGTGTCTTCGCTGACGGGTTCCCGGTCGACCTGGGATGCCATGAGCCGGGAGATAACCTCGTCATAGGTCTCCCGCGGGTGAGTCCGGAATTTTGTTAACGACTCCTTGGTTTCTTTCCGGATCCTGATGGGAATGCTTTCCATGCTCAATTGTAGTATGGTGTATCTTATCAGGCTACTGGTGTATGCATGGAGGCCGGCGAACAGGTTAATGGGGGTGCCGGGAGAATCATGTAATACTTGAACAGAAACTCATGCCGGTATTTTAATTTGGGTTCTTCTCCCGATTTAGGATGACATCAAATTAGGATAGTGGATGATTTAGTATTCATTTCGAAAAATTCGATTGATTTGTGGTTTTAGAGTTCTCAAATTCAGACCGATTTTTAGCATAAAATTTTCATGATTGTTGAAATACTTTGTGCTATTCAAATCTATTGAGTTATCCCCCGGACTTTCGTCGCTACGGGAGGGCACAGCGACCCCCCTTCGCTCCTCACCCTTCGGGGCGTGCTCCTCCTCACCTCTGCGAGGTGAGGCAGTAAAGATGATACCTCCGCCTTCGGCGGCAGAAGTTCATGGGACCAATGATTATTTGCCAAGGTTTTTAGCTGGGAAAAACGCGAAAAAAAGTCATCCTAAACTTGGAGAAGAGCCAAATTTTTTTTGCAATGCGTTCTCAACGGAAAACTATTACCTGAAGCATTCGACCTCTGCAAAATTTTTCTCGCACCTTGTCCAGGAACCACGGGATTCCCGGCAGGCATCCACACCGACGATTTACTTCGTGGCCCCCTCCAAAAATCACCCTATATTACAGTGCAGATCCGGGCTTCCACTGGAAACCCGTCACGGGTAGCATACCTGTCCGGATCACCATACCCGTCACAGGTAGCCGACCCGTCACGGGTCAGATACCCGGCGCCTGCGGAAGTATAGGATTCACGCCGGTATCCGGAGAGGAAATTACGGGCGAGCCCGGAAACAAGCCCTCCATCACTTTTCGCCCACCCCAGCCCACTTGTCGAACGATCGTCAATCCAGTGAGACCTGAGTGAGACATGTTGTTTTCCGACGACAAACTGGCGTTTTGGACGTTAGAGACATGGTTTTTCGCATTTGGAACATGCGATTTGTTGGCCGGGCACCCAGCCGGCCGGGAGTCTCCGACGGAGAACGGGGTTCTTACAGAGTACAGGTCACCTCAGGTTACGAGTTGTGCTGACACCCGCCCGGGATTGGACTCTGCCGCTTCCGACCAGGCGGCCGAGCAACCCCCATTGGGGGTAGGTGAAAATAACAACATCCAGTAAAAGCTAAATCCATTCCACTTCCATATCGGTCAATGCCCCGCCGGCATTGCCGGTGTTACAGGTCCCTTTGGTTCCATCAGGAGCACCGTGCATTGTTCCGGACAAAGGGGCTTGTGATCCACACCTTTTGAAACCTCGCACTGTTTTGATTCCGGTGGGGCGTCGCCCGAGATTGTAGAGAGGGCTCGCCGGGATTTTGATGTGATCAGTACCTTTTATCTTAACCTAATTACAATACTATAAGTAGTTACAAAACTTTAAAGGCTGTAAGAGGACGAAGCAGTAAGATGTTATTGCGATCGTATTCCTGAACGAAATTTAGCCTGGTAAACTGACTCGATCAATGCTCAACGTTGTTGTAGAACGAAAAGCTGTACGAGGGCAATGCAACGAAACGTACGACGGCTTGTATCCCTAACGGAAATTAGCTGAGTAAAATCGACGTGATTAAAGCTCAACGTTGTTGTAGAACTGAAATCTGTACGAGGGCAATGCAACGAAACGTACGACGGCTTGCATCCCTAACCGAAAATTAGCCTAATATAAATTGCCGAGCTGAGCCACCATGACCGAAATCGCAACTAAGAGAATTCCCGTGACTGAGGCGATCTGGGAATCCCTCGCCAACCTGAAAAAACACGGTCAGACGTACGATCAACTCCTCGCGGAGATGATCGCGCTTAAACAGGAACGTGATTTTCTGGCCCATATCGAGGAGATCGAAAAGCACGGCGAGTTTGTCAGCCTGAAGGATGCTGCAAAAATGCTCAACATCCCGGAATCAGGTTGAAAGAACAGCCTGGCGAAACTTTGCCCTCTTTTTTTTGAGTGGCAATTGAAAGGGCAGGATTGCAGGAGTATATTCGTGGATGTTCAAATTGAACGAAGCGTAATAAAAACGCTCGAAAAGTATCCGGAGAAGATCCGGGAACATATCTTCAACCACCTCCGCAAACTTGAAGATCCGTATAGCGCACCTGATGTAGAATGCCTGCATTCCAAAGTGCAGGTATATCGAATGCACATCGGGCGGACTTACACAGTAATTTTCAAAATTCACAAGGATTCAAACATTGTTCAGGTGCTTGATCTGATGACCATCGAGCAAGCACACAAGAGATACGGTCGCTATCACTGATGGTAGTGTCGACAATTTTTTTTTAATAAATTTTGCACCACAACCGCCTCACCCTTGCTTGATTATTATGAGGCGAGTACCCATAAGCAAAAAAGTGTTCATGGCGGGCTGCCACAGGTACTCATGGATAATAGGGAAGGCTTCAGCACATGTGCTATTTTTAACAAGTATAAACTCGGCGTTCGCACATATTCAAACCTAGTATTTCAGATTTTATCCCCTTGAGATCCTGCTCCCGCGAGGAGTCGTGAATGAAGAAATGGGGACTTAGTTATAT
>Ga0265297_10006266_pt1 | contig 17423 bp, 5 predicted proteins | sample Munlanlwell13791_FD_192502 | JGI IMG/M metagenome (GOLD analysis project Ga0265297, IMG submission 192502) | Leachate microbial communities from a municipal landfill in Southern Ontario, Canada - Leachate well 137-91 | ecosystem: Engineered > Solid waste > Landfill > Unclassified | place...
GTCGCTGAACTTCATGGCCCTGAATTGTTTTGCGGCTCCCAACCCGACGGTGGGGCAGGTGTTCGTCCTGTTTATCATGGGCTTGGCGGCGGCCGAGGTGGCCATCGCGCTGAGCATTATCATCGCGGTATACCGCAATTACCGCTCGATCAAAACCAAGGAGCTTTCCGAACTGAACGGTTGAACGATGGAAGCCACGCCTGACATCCGACTTCTCCTGGCCGTCCTCGCGCCGCTCATCGGCGCGGGACTGGTGATGGCTGCCGGCAAGCGCCCCAATCTGCGCGAGGCGTGTTCATTCATCGCGGCCTGCGTGATGTTCGGGGTCACCGTGTCGCTGATTCCCGATATCCGGGCCGGGAAGCAGCTTGTGTTCATCCTCTTCCAGTTGCTGCCGGGCCTGAGCGTCACGCTGCGGGCTGACGCGCTCTCCATGATTTTTGCCGTGTCGGCGTCGTTCCTGTGGATCATCACGGTTTTCTACTCGGCGGGCTACATGCGCGGGCTGCACGAACACGCGCAGACGCGCTTCAGCGTTTGTTTCGCGCTGGCATTGTTCGGCGCCATCGGCTGCGCCTTCTCGGACAACCTCCTCACGCTTTATCTCTTCTACGAAATCGTCAGCATCACCACCTATCCGTTGGTGGCGCATCATCAGGACGAGGAAGGCTACGAAAGCGGAAAGAAATACCTCGTTTATCTTACCTCCACCGCAAAGGGGCTGGTCCTGCCGGCGATGGTGCTCATCTACGTATTGACTGGCAGCCTCGACTTCGCGCACAACGTCCGCAGCGGCATCCTGCCGCCGGCCGTGAGCCATGGCATCGTCACGGCGCTTTATATCTGTTGCATCTTCGGCTTCGCCAAAAACGGCATCATGCCGTTGCACAGCTGGCTGCCGAGCGCAATGGTCGCGCCGACGCCGGTGAGCGCGCTGCTGCACGCCGTCGCGGTCGTGAAGGTCGGTGTGTTCTCCACCGTTCGCGTCATGCTCTATGTCTTCGGCGTGGACACGATGAACGCCCTCAACCTTGGCCTGCCGACAGCTTACTTTGTCTCGATCACCATTCTGGTTGCCTCCGCCGTGGCGTTGAGCAAGGACGACTTGAAAGCGCGGCTGGCCTATTCGACTGTCAGCCAGCTTTCCTACGTCATCCTCGGTGTCGCGCTGTTGACACCTGCCGGCATTGAGGGCGGCTTGGTTCACATTGCCAACCACGCCTTTTCGAAGATCACACTCTTCTTCTGCGCCGGCGCGATCTATGTGGCAGCGCACAAGAAGAAGATCTCGGAGATGGGCGGCTTGGGACGGGCGATGCCGTTTACGTTTGGCGCGTTCGCCATCGCATCGTTGAGCATGATCGGCGCGCCGCCGGTCGCGGGCTTTGTCAGCAAGTGGTATCTATTGCTCGGCGCGCTGGACGCCGGCTCCATCGGCATCCTCGTCGTGCTGCTGGCGAGCACGGTGCTGAACGCCGCCTACTTCGCGCCGATTGTCTATCACGCGTTCTTCGGCAAGCCGTCCAAGCCTGACGCGCATCATCACCAGCGGGAGGCGCATCCCGCGATGGTGATTCCGTTGAGCATCACGGCCGCCATCTCCGTGATCATCGGTTTTTATCCCGACTTCTTCATGCGCCTTGCGAAAGCGGTTTTGCGATGAAACTGACACATCTCATCGAATTCTTGAGACACCGCATAAAGGTGGTTGTTCGCATCTGCCTCGTGGGGCTGGCGCTGCTGGTCCTGCTCGACGCCAGCCCGGCCGTCGTGAACAAGGAGCATGCGCACACGTGGGCGGAGCACGTCCCGGGTTTCTGGGCGCTTTTCGGTTTTGTCGGCTGCATCCTGCTGTTTGTTTTCTCGAAGATGTTCGGCCATTTCGGCGTCACGACGCGCGAAGACTACTACGATGAGTAATATCTGGATCCATCCAGCGGCAATCTTGATTGCGGGAAGCCTCCTGCTGCCCGTGGTGCCTGCACGGCTGAAGAAAGGCTATCTCTTTCTCGTGCCGCTGCTGACGTTCCTGCACACGATCAACATGGTTCCGGGGATGTTCGGCACGGTGCAATTCCTGGATTGGACACTCGTCTTCGGCCGGGTGGACAAGCTTAGTGCTGTCTTTGGCTACATCATGAGTTTGATGTGCGTCATCGGCACGCTCTATGGCTTGCACGTCAAGGAAGACGCCCAGCATGCGGCCGCATGGATCTATGTTGCGGGATCGCTCGGCGCGATCTTTGCGGGGGATTTCCTGACGCTGTTCCTGTTCTGGGAACTGATGGCGTTCTCATCGGTCTTCCTGATCTGGTTCCGCCGCCAGCCCGAATCGCTCGCGGCTGGTTTTCGCTATCTGCTGGTGCACGTCGTGGGCGGCGTGTCGCTGCTGGCCGGCATTGTGCTGCACTGCAAGGCGACGGGCAGTTGGGCTTTCACATCGCTCGATGTCCATCATCCATCATTGGCGGCATATCTCATCCTCATCGGCTTTCTCTTGAACGCAGCCGTGCCACCGCTGCACGCGTGGCTGCCCGACGCTTATCCGGCGGGCACATTCAACGGCTCCGTCTTCCTTAGCGCGTTCACAACGAAGACGGCGGTCTACGCGCTCTGCCGCGGTTTTGCGGGGATGGAACTGCTTGTGGTGCTGGGCGTCATCATGTCGCTCTACGGCGTCGTCTACGCCATCATCGAGAACGACATGCGCCGGCTGTTCGCCTACCACATCGTCAGCCAGGTCGGCTACATGGTGACTGGTGTTGGCTTGGGAACAGAACTGGCGATCAACGGCGCGTGTGCCCACGCTTTTGCGCACATTCTTTATAAGGGCTTGCTCTTCATGGGCGGCGGCGCGGTGCTGTACATGACCGGCCGGACCCAGTTCACGGAACTGGGCGGTCTCTACAAGAAGATGCCGTGGACGTTCTTTTTTACGCTCGTCGGCGGGCTATCCATCTCGGCATTTCCGCTGTTGAGCGGTTTTGTGAGCAAATCCATGATCGTTCAGGCCGGCTTCGACCATCACGTGCTATGGGCGGCGTTCCTGCTCAACCTCGCCTCCATCGGCACATTCTACTGTAACGGCCTCAAAGCACCCTACTTAGTATGGTTCGGAAAAAACCACTGCAAGGCCGAGACATGGGAGCGCGCTGGCGAGCCGCCGTGGAACATGCTGTGGGCGATGGGCATTACCTCGTTCATGTGCGTGTTCATTGGGTGCTATACGCCATACCTATATAATATGCTGCCGTATACGGTGGACTATCACCCGTACACTTCCTACCACGTTTCCGAGAGTCTGCAGATTCTGCTCTTCACCGCGCTCGCCTTCTTCGTGCTGGTGAAGCTGGGCAGGTTGCGTCCGCATGCCGGACTGAACATCGACCTTGACTGGGTTTACCGCATAGGCGGACGCGTCTTCCTGTGGGTCGCGAAGAGGCCGATCCAACTCGCCGATGCCTTCGTGGGCGAGCTGTATCGTCTGGCCGGCCTCATCCCGCTCATGTTCTCGGCGCGCGCGTCGAGCCAGTTCGACAACAAGGTCATTGATGGCGCGGTGGATGGGTTGGCGGAAACCGTTCGCGGCATTGGCAGCCGGCTCCGCTTCATCCAGCGCGGGCAGATGCAGGAGACTCTTGCGCTCACCTTTGCGGTCGTCGCCGTGCTCATTGTGATTTTCCTCTTCGTTTACCACGCTATTGCACGATGACCTTCTTGAACCCCCATCCTGATTTTCCGATTCTCAGCGTGCTGATCTTTGGCCCGCTCGTCGCGGCTGCGGTTGCGGCGTTCATTCGCAGCGAGCGGCTGCTGCGCTGGTGGACGCTCGCGAGCACCACGGTGGTCGCGGTTGTCTCGCTGCCGCTTTGGTGGTGGTTTGACGCGACGACAGCGAAGTTCCAGTTCGTCGAGCAGGTCGCGTGGATTCCGGCGTTGAAGATAAGCTACTCGCTTGGCATTGACGGCATCAGCCTGCTGCTGGTGCTGATGACGACGCTGATCATGCCGTTGTGCGTGCTTTGCTCGTGGCGCTACATCACCAAGCGCGTCAGGGAGTTCATGATCTGTCTGCTGATCATGGAGACGGCGATGGTCGGCGTGTTCTGCGCGCTCGACTTCATCCTCTTTTTCGTGTTTTGGGAGGCGATGTTGATTCCGATGGCGCTGCTCATCGGTGTCTGGGGCGGACCGCGCAAGATTTACGCCGCCATCAAGTTTTTCATCTACACCGTGGCCGGCTCGGTGCTGCTGCTGGTCGCCATCATCGCGCTCTATCTGAAGGTGGGCAGCTTCGACATTCGTGCCATGATGGGCCATCCCTACGCGGCGGAGTTCCAGTGTTGGGTGTTCCTGGCGTTTTTCATCTCGTTCGCCATCAAAGTGCCGATGGTTCCCTTCCACACGTGGTTGCCCGCGGCGCACGTCGAGGCGCCGACGGCCGGCAGCGTGCTGCTTGCCAGCATCCTGCTGAAGATGGGGACGTACGGCTTCCTGCGTTTTTCACTGCCGATCACACCTTACGCGACGCACGTCTTCGCGCCTTACGTCCTGTGGCTTTCCATTGCTGCGATCATCTACGGCGGCCTGACCGCGCTGGCGCAGAGCGACCTGAAGAAACTGGTGGCTTATTCGAGCGTTGGCCACATGGGCTTCGCGACGTTTGGCATCTTCGCGCTCAATGCCGACGGCATCGAGGGCGCGACACTGGTGATGATCAACCACGGCATCACCACCGGCGCGTTGTTCATCGCGGTTGGCATCATCTACGAGCGGCTGCACACGCGCGACCTTGGCGAGGCGGCAGGGATGGGCAAGTTCATGCCAGTGTTCGCCGGCTTCCTTGGCATCTTCTGCCTGTCATCGCTGGCGTTTCCAGGCACCAACAGCTTCATCGGGGAATTCCTCGTCCTGGTCGGCGGCTTCAAAGTTTCCATGCCCATGGTGCTCTGCGCGGTGCCGGGCGTGGTCATTGCGGCGGCTTACATGCTGCGCATGTTGCAGAAGGTCGCCTACGGCCGCGTCAGCAATCCTGACCATTCGCAACTGGCCGATCTCAACCTGCGCGAGATTGTCACGCTTGCGCCGCTGCTGGTGTTCGTGTTTTGGATCGGTCTTCATCCGCAACCGTTCGTCCACGTCATGCACGCCAGTGTGCAGCACCTCCTCGAACAAGCCAACGGTCCGTTGGCGCACGCTGCCGCAGTACTCCGGTAAGCAAACATGACCTCTTTCAACCTCATGGCTTTCCTTCCCGAACTGGTCCTGATGGCCGGCGCGCTCGTCCTGTTCTTTATCAGCCTCGGCGAGTCGCGCGCGCGACAGGCCAGGTTTGCGGCGTTGATGGTCGCGATCGCCACGATTGCCGCCTGCGCGTGCTGTTTGGGACAGCAGGCGCTCCTCTTTGATGGCGCGTATCGCGTGGATCTGTTCTCGCAGATTCTGAAACTCGTGTTCGCCTGCGGCTTCGCGTTGGTGCTGATGCTCAGCGGAAAGCTTGACGACATTCGCGACGATATCCGGGCGGAGTATTATCTTTTCCTCACGCTCAGCGTCAGCGGCCTGGTCATGCTGATGAGTTGCGTGGACATCATCACGCTCGTTGTCGCGCTGGAGTTGTCGTCGTTCCCGCTCTATCTGTTGGTGCCGATGCGGCGCGAGCGCAAAGGCCAGCGCAGTCAGATGGAGTCGGCGATCAAATACATCATGTTCGGTATCGCCGCCAACGGCATCATGTTGTTCGGCCTGAGTTATCTGTTTGGCCTCACTGGCACGACCTCGCTGCCGGTGATGGTCGAGAAGCTGCGGCCCGTCGTCCACACACCGCTTGCCATTGCCGGCCTCGCCATGACCTTCTGCGGCCTGTTCTTCAAACTCGCCGTGTTCCCGTTCCACTTCTGGACACCGGATGTCTATCAGGGTGCGTCCAACGAAACCGCCAGCTTCATTGCTTCACTGGCCAAGGTGGGCGCCATGGCGGTGCTGGTGAGGTTTGTTTCGCTGGCGACGCCGGACAACCAGACCGTGGTGCTGCTGTTGACGCTGCTGGCGGTGGCGTCCATGTTCTACGGCAACTTCATCGCGCTCATCCAGAAAGACCTCAAGCGGCTGCTCGGATTCTCCGGCATCGCGCACGCCGGCTACGCGCTGATCGGCCTCGTGACACTCGACAACGCCGGCTATGCCGCCGCGCTCTACTACATCGTCGGCTACCTGTTCATGGTGCTGGCCTGTTTCGTGGTGATCTGCAAAGTCTCCCCGGACGGCGCCAATGTCTCGATGGACGACTTGGCCGGTCTGCACCACCGCTCGCCGTTGCTGGCGGTGACGCTGGTTGTGGGCATTTTTTCGCTTGCGGGCGTGCCGCCCTTTGTCGGCTTCATGGGCAAGCTCACGCTGCTCTCCGCCGCGCTGGCCAAAGGACATCTCAGTCTCGTCATCATTGCCGTGGTCAACACGGCCATTGCCATCTACTACTACCTCTGCGTCGTCCGTGAAGCTTGCTTCCGCGATGCGGGCGGCCGGCCGGTCATCCCGCTGGACTGGACGATGCGCGGGGTTTGCGTGCTGCTCATTGCCGGCGTCCTGGTTCTTGGCATTGCGCCCGCTCCTGTCATTGACGCGATTTCATCCTCGCTCGCCTGTGTGAACCTGCCCTAGTCGGGAGAATGCTTCAGCCCTGACACCCGTTCGCTTGCCGACAACCCTCGATCCAGGCGTTGGGCGTGAATCCACTGCGTGGTCTTGTGCGATGAGAGACGCGTGGTATCAGGGAACGCACTAAGGGAGGTTTCCTATCGGAGGTCGGGGGAAAGGACGGTTTGCGAAGCGGGATTACCCCAATTGTTGCGCCGCGCTTCTGGTTCTAGACTGATGCCAGTAAACGCCCACGGTGCTTGGGCAGAGAATCTGGCGGGCGCAGGAAACGAGAATCAGTTCTGAGACATGAGCGATTGGGATTATGCTGTATCGACACGCGGCAGACAGATGTCTGCGAGCCGGGTTTCTTCCCGGATTCCGGGAAGGGGTTTCATCCCGCGGTTCAACCTGTTGATCCCGAAAGAAGCGGGCTTCATATCACATTTATCGAGAAGGAGCACAAGGGCGTCTAGATTCACATTGACTTTGAATCGAGCGACATGTTCAGGCGAGGACAAGAAGCATAAAAATCGCCAGCTGGCCGTAACGGGCGTGAGACAAAATGCCGCTGAATGTCCTAGACGCGTTCGTGACAAATCAGTAGCATAAACACATTAGGTTGTGCGACGGGTTAGGTCGGTGACTTTGTTCGCGAGTTTGGCAGGTTTGCCGCCGAGCAGTAACCCACCTTTCGCGGCGCGGATTAAACGCGACCGGAGCGGGCACAACCGAGGATTATTCTAGCTGGAAGAACCTGATGCACACGCAAGCCAGTAATGGGAGACGAGTTCTGACAACCCGTCAAAGGGGTGGATTGCTTTGTTTGTTGTTGGCGCTATTTTGTGGGGCACCGGCTCAAGCACAATTCGACGATTACTATAAATGGCTCAGCACCAATTCGGGCTTGTGGTCTGACGGCGCTAATTGGGACAGGCTCCAGCCTCCACCTCCAGGTTTCGGGGCCTATCTGGGCAACGTCCAGACAGGTGCTGTTCGCACCATCACGTTTGACGCCACGGCAGGAACCGGCATCGGTGCGTTGTATATCCAGCAAACAGCCAATGCGACCAATATCCTTATTACCACGGCCGATTTCAGCTTGAATGCTCACGCAACGCTGGACGCTGCCAGTGGTTTCGTCCGGCTTTGGATTCAAAGCAATTCGTTCATGGTGGGGTCGGATGGTGTGTTGTTGCTGAGCAACGCGGTTGGCGCGGCGACACTCGTGACGATCGATGCTCCTGGCACTCTTGTTGCGGGTCACGTGCTCGTGAACCGCGGCGCCGTCACTAATTCCGGGACGGCCAATATCGCTTCCGAGATTGTTCTGACCAACGGCGCCCAATGGGCGCAGTTGGGCGGTCAACTCACTGCATCGTCACTGAGCAACTCCAGCGACAGCATCTTTACCATGAGCGGCGGCTACGCGTTCTTCACCAACTGGGGGGTGAACAACTACGGAACGTTCACGCTCACGGGAGGCACGAACTCCAGCCCGACGTTTATCAATCGCACGGGAGCAACGGTGTCGCAGTCAGGAGGAGAGCATAACGTCAACTACGCGACCAATTTTGGCACATGGACGATTGGTGGCACCGCGGTGGCGAACCTGACCAATTTCGTGAACGCCGGCAGCACGCTCAATGTTTCCGGCGGCAGATTGACCATGGCCAGTCTGATCAACGCCACGAACGGGGTGGGCACGATCAATGTCTCCGGCGGTTTGGTCACGGTTGGCAGCGGCATTATCGCTGCGAACAGTAACGGCGTCATCAACATGAACGGAGGCAACTTCGTTTGGGGCACGAGTCCGATTCTCGCCTTGAGTGTTGGCGCGAGTGGCACGATCAACTTGAACGGTGGTGTGATGACCGTGCCGGGTCTGACCATTGGGAGTGGCGTTGGCAGTCTCTACTTTAATGGAGGCACATTGCAGTTTTCTTCCGACGCATCTGTGAGTGGCTTCAAGGATTTCGCTGTGATGGAAGGTGGAGCGGTCATTGATTCCAGTAATTACATCATCTCGCTGGGACAACCGTTGACCAATGGTCTCAATGGCGCCCCAGACGGTGGTTTGACGAAATTGGGAATCGGCGCGCTGATTTTGACCAACGGCAACAACTACAATGGCCCCACCATCATCCTGGCCGGTTCACTGCTTGGCACCAACTTTTCGGGATCACTCGTCATTGGTCCCGGTGGCAGCATTGGTCCGACCGGTGTTTTGAACCAGGTGTATTTGAATTGGCTGGACTCCAAGATTTCCGGTTCGCTAACCGGTGCGGTGGTGATGCTTGTTAACTGCGGCAACGACCTCGTGTTCAGCAATCATCTCGCTGAAGCGTTCCTGGGAAGCGCGGCCGCCGGTGGCGCCATCTACAGCGGTTCAGTGGCTTGGAACAATAGCAATCCCAGCGCTGTCCGGTTTGGCGGTGGCGCGGGCTTGATGATTTACTCGCGCGCGATTTCCCCCGTGAACGGCCAGAGCAATCTGATCGTGGGTCCGGTCGATGGCAACCGGCTGAGCATCGTGCAAGTCAACAATCCTGCCAGCATTTACTCCGGCGGCACGATCGTCAACTCTGGCACGCTCAGGTTGGGCGGTCCCAAAGTGTTGGGCAGCCCGACGGGCTCTGTTTATGTCACCGTCAATTCCGGCGGGGCGCTTGATCTTAACGGGTACGACATCAGCGGGCTCAGCCAGACCGTCATGGTCAGTGGCATGGGTATCGGGCCGCAAGCGGGCGCGATTTACAACAGCCGCGCCAATCTGGTCAACGTGGGTTTGAGAAACGTTACACTCGCCGGCGACACTGCCATCGGCCAGAATGGCGGGGGGCGCTTCGACATCTTGGGGGTGCTCGAGGGCAATGGCTACAACTTGTACAAGGTGGGCAGCAACCAGACATTCATGTCGGGTTCCGGTTACATCACCAATATTCCTTTCGTCATAATCCAGGGCGGTCTCTTTGGCATTCAGGGTGTCGGGCAGTTGGCGGGCGCGGGCTCAACCGTGTTTCAAGTTTACACCGGCGGCACTTTTGGAATTTATGGCAATCTTTCGTTTACCAATGCCTTGGAACTCTACGGCGGTACGTTTCAAAACAACGGGCCGGCGGGAAGCGGTGTCACGATCTGGGATGGCCCGGTGAGTGTGAAAGGGGCAACCAACTTCTTTGACACAGGCCCCGGCCGATCGATGATCATTAACGGAGACATCTCCGGTTCGGGTGCCGTGGCGAAGATCAATGCCAACATGTTGGTGTTGAACGGCAGCAATAGTTACACCGGCGGCACCATTGTCAGCAACGGCGTGCTCCAGTTCGCCACACCCAACGCTGTACCGGAGGTGAACTCGATCAGCATTGCCTCGAACGGAGTGGTTCAGTTCAACTTCGCGAACAGTCAGGCGGGGCTCAATCATTTGAACACCACCAACACCTTTGGAGTCGTCGCGCTGACGGCGGCAAACGTCAACGATAACATAGACCTCTCCACGCCGGGCCTCTCCAACCTTTGGATCGGCGCGGTCGGCGCGGTGGCCTATGATGGAGTCATCACGCCCTACGATAGCGTTTACCGGCTTGGCGGTGGCGGGGGATCGTTGATTCTCAACGGTAACAACCTGCAAAGCTCCGCGCTGTTGATGATTGGTAGCGGTGCCCAGTCCGGCATGGTGCTGATGAACGGAGCCAACTCCTTTGGGGGTGGAGCCGCCAGCACCGTTGTTAATAGTAATGGCCTCTTGAGCATCGCCAGCATAGACGCGATCGGCGGAGTGGGAGCGAGCCTGACCTTCAGCGGCGGCACGGTTCAAATCCGCGATGTTCTCCTCCACGATTTCAACAACCTCGTTGTCAACTGGACCACTTTCGACGGTTCTTTGGACATCAACAACAATGGCAACGTCTTTACCGTGGCCAATAACATCAGCGGTTACGGTATTACCAACAAGCTGGGTCTTGGCACGTTGGTGTTGAGTGGCAACAATGTGTTCGGCACGTCCATGGTCATCAATGCTGGCGCTGTCAGGGCCGTGAGTGGCACCGCGTTGGGTATTGCCAGCACGCCGGCGAATACCGTCAAGGTCAACAGTGGGGCGGTGTTGCAGCTCGCCGGTAATATCGCCATGGCTGCGGTGCCGCTTACGATCAATGGCAGCGGCATCAGCTACGGCAACTACAGCGACAATGATGGCGCGCTGCGCAACGTGTCGGGGGTGAATGTTTACAGCGGTCTGATTACCCTGGGCAGCCCCTCGCGCATCAACGCCGACGCTGGCAGCGTGCTCATTCTGCTGGGCGGCATCACCAACGTCAACAGGATCACGACGTTCGGCGGCTTTGGAGACATCATCGTATCCAACAACATTACTGGCGGAGGGGCCTTGATCAAAGAAGGCTACGGCACACTGACACTTGTCGGCCAGAACACCGGTTCCATGTCTGTCGTCAGCGGTGAGTTGATCCTGGACTACTCGGCGGCAGGCGCTGCCAGCAGCATCCTGGCTCCCAATGGGGTGCTGACGCTCGGTGGCTACGGCGTGGGTACGACCACAGGTGGCACGTTGATTGTCAACGGTCCCCGAGCTGGGGGAGATGTCACCCAATCGTTTGCCCGTGTCGTCCTCAATGCCGGCAACAACACCATTATTGCCAGCAACTATGGTGGCGCCCTGACGTTGAATCTCGGTGCGCTCTATCGTGGTCCGCTTTTGATGCCCAACAACAACTATTGGCTCACCAACGGCATCGTTAATTTCATCATCCCGGAGGATTGGCAGGGCGCGATCACCACCACGACGACCAACAACAACGCGGGGGTTCTTGGCGGATGGGCCATCGTCAATGGCCGCGACTGGGCCATGGTGACCAACGTGTTTGGCACCGCCAATCTGCAGATCACCAACTTCAATAGCTATGTGTCCTTTAACAATAGTGGCATCATCACCAACACCCTCAGTGGCATCAGCAGCAACCAGAACATCCGGCTCACCAGCACCGACGCCACCAACTACTACGGCATGTATTACGTGATGAGCCGGACCGTGACGGTCAACTCGATCATTGCCGACGGCCCGGGCATGTCCGTCATCACCAACAACGGCCAGACACTGCGCCTCGGCCAAAGCGGCGGCGTTTTCGTTCCGACCAACTCCGGCGGTCTGACCATTGGCGCGTCGCGCAACGACGGTTATCTGACCGTCGGCGGCGCGAACGGCCAGTCGGGCGAACTGATCTTTATCAACAATTCGACTAACTCCATCGACGTCAATGCCAGCATCGGCACCAACTACGGCGGTCCCTACATGTCGGTGAGCTTTAACGGCACCGGCGTCATTAACATTTACGGCGACGATGTCCGCGGAAGCTTCAGTGCCCAAGGCTCCAACAATGCCACCTATGTCAACGGCGCCACCGTGAATTATTACGGCACCAACGTTCAAGGCGGCCAATTGATGCTCCGGGCTGGCGAATTGAATTTTATGCCCGGCAGCACCAATAACTTTGGTTGGAACTCCGTGGTGGATGGCGGCGTGATGAACATCTATGGCCCGGTCAATTTCAACTATTTCGGCAGCGCTGCCAACACGTTGATCATTGGCAACGCCGCCAGCAGCCGTGGTGTGGTGAATGTGGGTTCCACGATGAACGCTGGCTTCATCTTGTTGGGCAACGGCCTGGGTACAGCCGGTGCTCTCTATCAAACAAACGGTATGATTAGACAGACTGCGTGGGATAGTGACAACTCCTTCGCATTGGGCCGGAATGGTGGTTACGGTTACTACCAGATCACGGGCGGCGACTTGATTGTCAACGGACGGATCAACATCGGCTCACCAACCCCTGCTTCCTATGGCGTTTTCGACATGTATGGCGGGACAGTCTACGTTGGCGCCTATCTTTTCCCCGGTCGCAGTGTGGGTGGCGCCGGTATCCTGAACGTGTTTGGCGGCCAGATCAATGCTGGGAACGGGGCGGATGTCGGGATCAACTGGGATCAACTCGGTTACGGTCAGATTACCATCGGCGGCTCCGGCGTGGCCAATTTCGCGATGAACAGCAGCCGTTACTTGAACGTGAACAGGACGGCGGGCGGCACCGGCGTGGTAAACCTTTTGAGCGGCGGCAAGCTCATCGTCAACGCCTTCGCTGCCGCGGGTTCGGGCCTGTCACTGCTCAACTTCGACGGCGGCCTGCTTCAGGTCAACTCCAATGGCATTGGCGCCTACGGCGCCAACTTCTTGCAGGGACTGACCGCTGCCACCATTTACCATGGCGGCGCTTTCATTGACACCTTTACCAATGCCATCACCATCGGACAGAGCCTGCTGGCGCCGACCGGCTATGGCCTGACCAACATCGCCATCGCCGATGGTGGCAGCGGCTACATCGGGGCTCCCGCGGTCCGGATTGTCGGCGGCAGTGGCACGGGTGCCACCGCGGTCGCTGTCGTGGACCTGACGCCCGGCAGTGCCACGTATCAGCAGGTCACCAACATCGTCATCACCAGCATGGGTTCCGGCTACCTTTCCAATGACTGGCTGACGGTGCAGTTGGTTGGCGGGGGTGCGATTGAGGCCGCCCAATTGGGCGCGTTCAGCTTCGGCACCAACGTCGGCGGCGGCCTCACCAAACTGGGCAACGGTGTTCTGACGCTTGCCGGCAGCAATACCTACACCGGTGCCACCGTCATCCGCGCTGGCGTGTTGAGCGTGTCCAATGACTGGAACATCGCGGGTCCCACCAGCGCGCTGGTTTTCAGCGGCGGCTTGTTGCAGGTGACTGGCGCCACGATGAGCAACATCGACAGCCACGTGGTGAACTGGGACAGCTTCAATGGCGGCTTTGACATTGTCAGCGTCAGCAATCTCTTCACGACGACCAACGTCATTTCCGGCAACGGAAACTTCACCAAGATTGGCTCAGGCACATTGTTGCTGACGAACGTCAACACTTACACCGGCAACACCTTCATCGGCGGGGCGTTGCAGATCAGCACCATCGGGGCATTGGGCGGCAGCGGACGGTCTGTGTATTACAGCAATGCCATCTTCATGGCCACCAACACCGTCAGCAACGCCGCCTTGCTGGCTCGACTGGCCGTTACGGAGAACAACTTCACGTTGGCGTTGACGGATGACACGGCAGAAGACGTGGATCTTTCGTTATTCCCCAACGGTTATCTGGGTGTCTACACGGGCAAGGTGGTGAATTACACGGGCATTCTGAGCGGTGGGCCAAGCCGGGTCGGGCTGGGCGGCGGCGGCGGCACGCTGATCTTCAACAACCAGGAGATCGGCGGCACGCCAAACTACGTCAGCATCGGCTACACCAACGTCACCATCGGCATGCCGGGCAGTATGGGCAACACTGTCCTGACTACGAACAATCACTCGTATCTCGGCATCACGACCATCAATGAGGGCAACACCCTTCAATTGGGCGACGGTGGCACTTCCGGCATGGTGGGCCACGGGCCCGTCGCCAACTACGGAACCTTGGTGTTCAACCGCAGCGACACCGTGCTTTTCACCAACCGGGTTACGGGCAACGGTGGTATCATTCAGGCCGGCAGTGGCACACTGGTGCTTGACCGGGACTATTATAATAGTAATGGCGTCACGGTCGCTGCCGGGTCGTTGATCCTTTCCAACGCCGTCCTCAACGGCGCGTTGACTCTCGACCACGGTGTTACCGTCACGGCGGTCAGCGGGACGGGTCTCGTAGGCGAGTTTTACCGGGTGGGCAGCACGCCACAAAGCAATATCAACGACATCGTCAATGCCCAGAAACACTTCGCGGCCTTCAACGTCACTGTGGCTGGCAATATCAACTCGATCATTCCCACTTTCGACTACGGCCAGGGCTCGAATCCGAACGGCAACTTCCCCTCACCATTCGACGTTGTGAATGCGGCCAACTTCGAAGCGCGTTGGATCGGCACATTTACGGCGCCTACAACCGGTACATACACTTTCCAGATTGCCGGTGATGATCCCCAATTCTTGTGGATTGACGGCATCATCGTGACTTCAAATTTGACTGCAGGCGCTTGGTCTCAAGGTTCCATCGTGCTGAGCGCAGGGAACCACGACATCCAGTTCACCTTCAGTCAGGGCAGCGGCAACTACGGCATCCTGGCCAACGTTCGCATGCCGGGCAGCAACACCTTCATCCGGTTGCCCAACTCGCTGCTCAGTTCCGGCCCGGCGGTGTATTCGCTCAGCGGCGATGCCGCCAGCACGTTGGTTCTGAGTAATGCCCTGTCCAGCACGATGCATTTGATGGTTGTGCAGACCAACGACGCGACCTTCTACGGCAGGATCGTGGAGGACGGTGTCGGTGGCCTTTACAAACTGGGGACCAACACCCTCGTTTTGGCCGGCAGCAACAGTTTCAGTGGTGGCGTTATTCTTGGCGCCGGCCGTCTCAGCGTCAGCAACGATTACAACCTCGGCGGGGTGAACACACCTGTCACCTTTAACGGCGGCCTCCTGCAGGTCACCGGCGTCACGATGACCAACCTTGTGAACCACGTGGTGAACTGGTCCAGCTTCAACGGTGGTTTTGACATCGCCGACGCCAGCAACGTCTTCATCGTCACCAACTCCATCAGCGGCAGCGGCAACTTATATAAATACGGTCTGGGTATGTTGACGCTGGAGGGCAGCAACAGCTACACAGGCGTCACGCAGATCAGCGAAGGCGTTCTCAAACAGGCCAACGCCTTCGCCTTTGGCACGAATCCAACCTTAACCATCAGCGGCGGCACGCTCGACTTGAACGGTTACAGTCTGGTGTCCACCAACCTGGGGTTTTTGGGCGGCATCATTACGGACAACAGCGCGCCGGGTCTCGTGAACACGATCGTGTTGAGCAACCTGCCGGCGCGTGTCTTTGGCGGCGTCATTACAGACGGCGCCAACGGCCGGCAACTGGCTCTCACTGTCTACGGCGGCAATGCCCTGGTGCTGACCAACAACAACACTTACAGCGGCACCACGCTTCTGAACACAGGTGTCACTATGGTGCTCGGCGGTTTGTGGGGCAGCATCGCTGGCAGCACGAACATCATTCTCAACGGCGCGACACTGATCGTGAGCAACACGACAACAGCCAACAACTCTTATCGGTTGGGTCATGACGTGCCGATCTGGATGAACAGTGCGACCTACAATTTTACCAACGACGGCATCACGATGGCCTGCACCCAGACCAATGGCCCGTTGCATCTGGTGGGAGGCGTCAACACCATCATGACTCGCGCAACCACCAATACCAGCTTTAGCTTGTTGACGTTCAGTTCGCTGGTTCGCAGCACGGGCGCCGTGCTGGATTTCATCAGCCGGGTTGGCACGAATATCGGCGTAAATCAGCAGAACATGGTTCGCTTCACAACGGTCCCGGCGATACCCGCCGCCGGCACGATTATCCCCTGGGCCACGGTGAATGGCACCAACTGGGCCAGCTATAATACCAGTCGCGATTCGATCTCTAACTATACCGCTTACACCTATGCTCCCGAAAACGTTTGGGATACCGGCAACGATGTGTCCACCAATAGCAGCGTCACTCTCACGGGCTTCAGGCAGATCAACTCGTTGAAGCTGGTGTTGTTGGCCAATGCGGCGTTCAACATCGGTGGGAACACGTTGACCTTGCTCAGTGGCGGTTTGCTGGTTGGCGGCACCAGCAGCGTGACGATGGCCAACGGCTTCCTGACGGCCGGCGACGGTGGTGGTTCGGCAGTGGAACTTATCATCCACCAAAATGCCGCCCTGCCCATGATCAACAGCGCGGTCATCATGGACAACCCGAACAATCTGTCGAACGTCGTCACAGTGGTGAAGGCTGGCACCGGCACGTTGGTCATGGCCAACACCAACAGTTACAGCGGCGGCACCATCATCAATGCGGGCACGCTTTATATCACCAACGACAGCGCTGACGGCGTGTCCGGAAGTCTGGGTCTCATCAATGGCGCCACCCTCACACTCAACGGCGGCACACTGGAGACGACCAACACCTTTGCGCTTAATAACCGGCCGACTTTCATTGATGTGATGGGTGGCACATTCAATGTGGATAACGGTTCCATTCTCATTCACACGAACCAGATCAGCGGCTCCGGCACACTGTTCAAGTCCGGTTCCGGAACCCTGATCCTCAGTAACGCAATCGGCAACACCTACGCTGGCGGCACGTTCATTACCAATGGCACCGTTTATATCTTCAACAACGACAACCTCGGCGCGGCAGGTGCTGCGGTGACTCTCGGCAGTGGCGGTGCATTGCGCATTGGCGACTCGTTCACCTTCGACGACCGGCCCTTCATCATCAGTGCGAATGGAGGGTTCATCAATGTTGACGCCAGTCAGGCCGTGACGATCACCAATACGATTTCCGGCATTGGCGCGCTCAGTCTGGCAGGTCCGGGCCAGTTGACGCTCAGCGGCACCAACACCTACGCCGGTGGCACCATCAGCATGGCCGGCCGGCTCGTGTTCGCCAGCGACACCGCCCTTGGCTCCGGCACGCTCACGATGACTGGCGGTGTGCTGGCGAGTTTCGGCACGCGTATCTTGACCAATGCGCTTGCCATCAACGCGAACACGATCATTGATCTTACGGACGGCAGACTGACCCTCACCGGGCCGGGTGTTACCGGCAGTCCTGTTCTTGCCTCGAACGCTTCTGCTTCAGTGACCGTGACGGGTGGCAATACACTGATTGTGGCCAACAACCAGCGCTACCTCGCCGGCACGTATCTGGCCAGCGGCA
>Ga0265297_10006267_pt1 | contig 17422 bp, 14 predicted proteins | sample Munlanlwell13791_FD_192502 | JGI IMG/M metagenome (GOLD analysis project Ga0265297, IMG submission 192502) | Leachate microbial communities from a municipal landfill in Southern Ontario, Canada - Leachate well 137-91 | ecosystem: Engineered > Solid waste > Landfill > Unclassified | place...
CTTGTTCTTTTGTCATATTGACATAATTTGTTAGTTTGATATAATTGTAACAGAATCACGATGAAAAGAGTTCCTGACAGGTTTTGTCCTTACGGAACTCTTTTCTTTTTATTTTTCGATAACTCTAATTTATTTTTCAGCCCATTTATAAAAGCGATATACTTATTCTGGGCAGATTGACGCAAAAGCCACGAACTCTTGGTAAAACTAGGAGCCAAAACAGTTAAAAGTTTTTTCTTCTCAATTAAATATTTGACTAAGCAGCCAAAGTCACCATCTCCGGTAACAATAATCGCTTTATCATAATTCTTATAATCAATCATCACTTGCAAAACTAACTCTGCATCACAGTTCCCTTTAACTTTTCCGTCCGGTCCCTGAAAAGTTGGTTTAAATATCAAAACATAACCATATTCTTGTAAAGATTTATAGAGAAGCGAATTACCCTCGACATAACCGATAAAATAATAAACCTTTTCGGCTCGATATTTATCCTCCAAATATCTTCTGAACTTTTTCAAATCTAACTTCCATCCGAGCTCTCTGATCCCAAGATTAAGATTCTGTCCATCAATAAATACGTAATTTCTTGCTTGTTTTTTGTTCATATTAACCCCGGAATATTAATCCCCTAGTTCGGATTATATACTATTTTGATCAATTTGAGCACTAGCTTAAACTTTCATCCCCCTTAGTGCCGCAATTCGTTCAGAGATGGGGGAATGAGTTGAGAAGCCTTAAAACATCAAAACGCATTCACAACCATTTGTATTTTGACAAGCGTTTCGTGAGTTCGATATATGGATATTAAATAACTAATCTGTCTGTCAGCTTGCCGACAAGTGGCAGAGACTTTTCCCGCCCAGTGGCGGCAGAGATAATACCCATAATTCCTAGTATTAACAAAAGAGCGGCCCATACTCCGCCAATTACCCAGCCCAAAAGCGGAATTATTAGGACATATGGGAGAAGTACCAAACCGAGTAACAAAAACAGACCTTGCTTCATGTGCTTTTTAACAAATTCATCTCTGCCCGCTGCAAAAATAGGAATTAAGACTAAAAAGTTTAGATAAGACAAAACTGCTAAAAGCTTGCTTTTCTTCATATTAACTCCAAAAACTTATTTGAACAAAACTCCCACGGAAACATTACACAGAAAACACACAGAAATTCTGTGCCCCTTCTGTGTAAGAAATCTGTGGGCGTTTAACACAGATTATTTTTTATTTAACCAATCTCCAAGAAATTGGATATTTCCAATCCTCACCCTTACTACAAGCCATAGCAGCTATGATAGCCATAATTAAACCGTAAATACCAGCAGCAGCCATAATTAAACCGCCGACTATGATAAACAGTAAAATGCTGCCGATAACGTAGACGATGGTAACCATTATCCAGAAATTTAACGCTTCCCTGGCTTGAGTTTTGGTGTATCCTTCAGCAGGTGTTACCAAATAAATGATAAGTGGCCCAATAAAACCCAGAAAAATACCCAATACATGGGCCAATACCGCCATGTTGGTATCTTTTCCTCCCGATGATCCTTCTGCCATGTTGTCTCCCTACGATTAATAACTAAATTTCCAGTAACTACACTGACATTAACACAGAATATACACTAATGAATCTTTCCGTGTATCTTCCATGTCCCTCTTTGTGGTTACTATTTCAATAATACACTATTTCTTTTCATCATTAAAATCAACCTTGACTGGTTCTTTCTCAGCAGTCGTAGTGGTTTCAAACAGCTGCCTTCTCTTGTATCCAAACATATTTGCTACCATACTGGCCGGAAAAACCTCAATAGCAATATTGAAATCCCGAACGTTGGCATTGTAAAATCTTCTTGAAGCTTCAATTTTATCTTCTGTACCGGTTAATTCATCCTGCAGTTTAGCAAAATTTTCATTGGCTTTAAGCTGTGGATAATTTTCGGCTAAAGCGAAAACGGATTTTAATGCCTCGGTGATTTGGTTTTCTGCCTTAGCTTGATCTGCCATGCCCTTAGAAGACATTGCCTCTGCTCTGGCCTTGGTGACATTTTCTAAAAGCTCCTTCTCATGCTTGGCATAACCCTTCACCGTTTCAACTAAATTTGGGATTAAGTCATAACGCCTTTTGGTTTGCACATCAATATCACTTAACGCTTCGTCTGTGCGATTTTTTAATCCAATAAGCTTGTTATAAACAGCAATAAACCACAGAATTAAAATTACTACTACTCCCAACAGTACCCATACAATGATCATAATTACTCCTTGTTAGCTAAAAGATAATATCTAATAGTTAATAGCTTTGGAAGCAGATCTATTATAATTCTTACTCCATAACTATTAACTATTCACTATTAGTTATTAATTTACTAATTATTATACACCCAATGTATATAGGCGTCACCAACCCGAGTAACCTGAGGATCAGCTGGATTCTCAAGTCGTGCCGAAAGAGTAAAGGTGCTGCCATTTGATTTGTAACCGAAATACCAACCATCAGCTGCTTTAGGATCTGTGGGAAGGGCGCTAATGTATTCTGGCACAAGCGCTTTCTGAACTACATTATCTGCAGTGTTCAAGTGAATCATGGTGTTGGCTATGGGGAATTTACCATTGGTTGATTTATATTTTTCTAGTGCGGTTTTAATGCTTTGTAAGTCATTTTTTCTAGTCTGATCTCTCTCTGCCATAGTTACAGCTGAGGCTACGGTTGGCGTGGTGGTAGTTTCAGATGTGGAAGTTTCGGTCGTGCTGGGATTGACCAAGACATTTGCAACTACCTTATCCTGTAGGGCTGGAATGGTAATTGAATTTTCGACGCCGAAATCAAACATTTCAAAGGTTACTGACATCTGCGATATAGATGAGGAAATCGAGGGAATAATTTTTAAATCAACCTTGTGTAGATAGTGATCAGCAACGCCAATCCAAATATTACCTTCTATTTTTTGTACCATATCTTTATTAATACCCAAAAAGCTTAAGGAATCGCCTATTTCCAGATTATCAATTGTATATTTATAGCATCTAGTATTACCAATTTTTTCGTTTCCACTCCTTTGACCAATAATTGAAAAACCCTGATCAAGTTTAATGCTGGCAAAATCTTTAAAAGGATTTTCATTCTGAACGTTGACAACATTAAATTCCAACCATTTGCTGTCTTCCGCGTTTGGAGCGAATTGAATATCTGGGCTAGATTTTACAAAAAGCTGACTTTTTGTAGCAATCAAATCAACTGAGGAACTAGCGCCAACTAATTTTTTAATAATAAAGTCAGTTTCAATTGCCTGGTCAGAAGATTTACCCTCAATATCTGCATCTATTTGTTTTATGGTACTTTCTTCAACTTGATAAGAAGATTGTTCGCTTTGGTCACCCAAAATTGAAGTTGAAGTATCAAAAGTTGAACTATCTTGTGATGTGCTTGTAGCGGTGTCCTGCGAAGTATCAGTTGAATAGCTGTCTGTGGTGGTAGATGATGAGGTATCATCACCATAATAATCATATTGAGTCGTAACAGCAGCTATGCCAGAAACTTCATTAGTATCCCGCATAGCATATGGCAAATTTGACATAGAGACAAGGGGCGAAGTAATTTGAGATTTAATAGTCTTATTAACCGTCATGGAAATTGTGCCCTTGACCTTAAAGTTCAATTGATTTTGCATGGCTGAAACTGACATACCAAGAGCTCTTTCGGGATTTCTGGGTAAACCACCCCACAATGCTTCAATGCCTGTCAATCCGTAAACTTTTTCCAGACCAATACTAAGTACTCCGGCCTCTGTTAAATAAACCCCTAGAACAAAGAAGAATATGGCAATAACTGGAATTAAAAATTTGGCTTTTTTATAGAATGGCACTTTATTTGATTGGACTGGTTTGGCAATATCTAAAAACTCCCGATTCTTATTCCCAGGTATTTTTGTGGTTTCTCTGATTGGTCTAACCGGTTTGACCTGGTCAACATTTTCTTCTTCAGGTAATGTTATTGGTTTCGAGATATTTGGTAATATCGGTGTTGGTGGCTCCTTTTCAACTCGAGCTTTAGGTTTAATATCGGCCATTGCAGCTGACTCTGGTTGCAATTTGGCAACCGGAGCTGGAGAAATTGGCACTTTCTCTAAAACTGGTTTTGGTTGGCTAATTTCTGGTTTATTTATTGGTTCATTTAATTTTACCGGTGGTATGGTTGTGGGTTGGGCTGCAAAAATATCCGTTTCCGGTTCAGCAAGATCTGTTTTCGGCATAATTAATTCATTGACTCCAGCCGTTTTGGGTTTAGGATTTGTTGGTTGAACTGGCGTTACTGTGGCCAACCCAGAAGGAGTTGGGGCATTATTTTGAAGCGATTTATTTGGCTTAGCTGTTTGGGGTTTAATAGCTGGTGTTTCAACTTTTGATTCTGCTTTATTTGGTATAGAATCATTCGTAAGATTATTTGTTTTTTGCACATCTGTGTTTTGAACATTAAAAGGGGCCGGCGCTTGAACTGGTTCGGATTTAACCCCTGGTGCTATTTTTGGGGGAGTTGCTTTAGCAATTGGTGTCGCAGTTTGCCGTGGCTGGATATTTGAAGCAGGTTTTGCCACCTGACTCACAGCTTGAGTTTTTGCCTCGGGTACAGGAGCCAATTGTTGAGAACTATTTATTACATTTTCAGCCGGAATTTTTTTGCCGACTTTTTCATCATTAACATCTGTAGGAATATTAAAAGGCACAGGTTTCTTGTTCCCTCCATTTGTGGACAAATCTGACATTCTGGCATCTAGCGAGCCAACTACTTTTGCCGTTTTTGGTTCTTCTGGCGGTAACTCTTCATCCCACGGCGAACCAAGCTTCTTTTTTGAAGCATCGTCATTTGCCGGTTGGGTTGTATTAGTATCGGCCATATCCCCATCCTAAAAAAATTGACCTAATTGCTCTAATTTCTAATTGACCTAAACAATGTCTAATGCCAAAATTTCTAATTGGGTCATTGGGATTTGGATATTTTTTAGGTTAATTAGGTCAATTAGATTAATTAGAAATTCGATTATCAAACACGCGCAATCAACAAACTATTTACCCAAAATTTCAAGCGCCTTATTAATATAGTCTTCATCCGTTGCATCTTTGTTTTCAATTTTTACATCAGGCTCAATACCAACTCCGTCAATAGTTCCGCCATTTGGAGTTAGCCATTTTGCCACAGTAATTTTTACAGCAGATTTATTAGAAAGTTCCTCTAAGACTTGAACGCTACCTTTTCCAAAACTTTTCTGGCCAATAATGGTGCCCTGTTTACGATCCTTTATAGCCCCAGCCATAATTTCTGAGGCGGAAGCAGAACCGTCATTTATTAATACAGCTAATTTATAATTCTTTAGAATTGCTTTGCGAGTCGTCTTTGATTCTTGTTTATCTCCATTGCGGTCAACTTCCGAAACTACAACCCCTCCGTCAATAAAGTAGCTGGTCAAATCAACTGCGGTTTCCAAATATCCACCCGGATCATTTCTTAAATCTAAGATAATCCCGCTATAATTCCCTTGCTGGACATCACTGGCAGCTTTTTCGAATAGCGCTGAGGTGTCATCACCAAATTGCCTAACTTGAATGTAAAAATATTGTTTGCCCTGATAATTTTTTATCTCAGTTGTTACCGATGCAACCTTAATTTTCTCTCGGGTTACAGTAATCTTAATTGGATCTTCTAGACCGCTTCTTACTATTGTTAGGGTAACTTGTGTTCCCTCCTGCCCACGAATTTTATCAATTACATCGTCAAAGGCCATGTCGGCAGTGCTGTTTCCGTCAACCTCAGTAATAATATCTTTGGCTTTCAAACCAGCTTTTTCAGCTGGTGAGTCGGGCAGAGGTGCCACTACCGTTGGCAGATTTTCCACCTGAGTAATTTCTACACCAATGCCATCAAATTCACCGGAAATATCATCCATAAACCTTTGGTTGTCCTCTGGTCTTAGGTAAACTGTATATGGATCCTTGGTTGCCGCCAGCATTCCAGAGATAGCACCATAAATTAGGTCTTGGGGGTTAATCTTTCCTACATAATTTTCATTTAATTTGTTCCAAGCCTCCCAAAAGGTTGAAAAATCAACATCGGAAGGTTTGCCGTTGTTTTTGTTGATAACTCTTTCAACGGGAATAGTTGCACCAAGATTAACACCGCGCAAACCGCTGGCATAACCCAAAAGGAATGTTGTGCCAAGCACCACAAAAACAACAAATACAACTAAAACACGCTTAGCCCACAGAGCTACCGGTCGCCTCTTTTTAATCTTTTCTTGTTCCACAGTTATATTATATCCTAATTATCTTCGAAATAATATTATTCCAAAAAAGGTGAATACCAAGGGGTAACCCCATATTTGTCCAAAACCAGCAGATTTAATTAATCAAATGTCCGTAAAGAGTCCACAAACCGTTATCGTGCTGAATTACCACCGCATTACCATATCCGCCAAAATATTGATGAAGCATAACTGTGCCGGAAGCAGCAGCCAGAACTGGAGCACCCAAACCATCGGTAACATCAATTCCATTATGTATCGATCCACCGTAGGCACCCGCTGCCGCATAATCGGTCCAGCCGTATTCCTGTGTTACTCGATTATTCCGTAGCGGCCAACCCAGCGTACCCCCCAAATAATTTCTTGGGTTGCTGTGATTAGCCAAGTTACCTCCAGTAAATACCATAAAGTGAACATGCGGTCCGGTTGAATATCCGGTTGATCCTTCGTAACCAATCACATCTCCCTGTTCGACGCGCTGTCCGCTTCCAGCTCCAAACTGCGAACCCCTTGCGGCCAACAGTGCAGAAATTTGCGCCTCAGCAGTTTTTTCTGCTGCTGCAGCTCTTTTTTCCTCGTCTTTGAGCTGCGCAATCATGGCAGTGGTATCTTTTAATAGCCTGCTTTTGGTCCACTGTTGATTCTCTAATCCGCTTTTTTGGAGCTCTTGTGTTTCTTGCAACTTTTTTAATTCGGCAATTTTAGCATCCTGTTCTGTTTTCTGTTTTTCTAGCTCTGCTTTAATTTGATTAATCTTATCTATAGTCGATTCAATTTGTTGTTTTATGGAATCATAATATTCCTGTTTGGTGACAACTTCCGACAAAGTGTTAGAACTTAAAATTGCTGTCGTTAAAGAAGAATCGTCGCCCTCCATATACCAAGAGGCGATTAACTTACCCATTTTGTCATTTTCAACTATCAAAATGTCTTCTTGGGTTTTTATCTGAGCTGTTAGCTCTTCGATTTTGGTTTGTGTTGCCGTAACTTGTGCATTAGTTTCGTTAATTGCTCTTTGAGTTTCATTGATTTGCTTTTCAAGGCTATTCACCTGGCTGTTTAGATAATCAGCTTCCTTTTGCTTAGCGGCCGCTTGTTGCTGAGCCGCTGCTTTCTGTTGCGCTGCTGTACTTTTTTGCTGGTTGAGCTGATCTACTGTTGCCGCTGACGCCAAAAGAGGCAGGAATAACATCACCATTCCAGCAATAAAGATGATAAATTTTTTGTATAAGTATTTCATATGACGTGAACACCCACTGATCTCGTACACAGATATTCACAGATTTATCTCGAGTCTATTGAAGTATCTGTGCTAATCAGTGTGAGAGATCTGTGAGTGTATACTTCAATATTTAATTACTTCAAATGTCGTTTTACCGCAAACACCGAACAGCCTACGCCGAGCAGAATACTTACTCCAAGCTGTAATAAAACCACCATAATAAAGCTGACCCCCAAGTAACCTGTTCCCAAATCAAAGCCGCCCAAATAATTTTGAGCCCAAGGCATAAGCAACTTGAAAGCGACATAAATTACAAGCGAAGCTATAACAGTTGCCAAAACCCCATATGCAATTCCTTCGGCAATAAATGGTCCTCGAATATACCAATCAGTTGCTCCGACCAACTTCATGATTTCAATTTCCTCCGAACGAGCAAAAATTGTCAAACGGATTGTATTATAAATGACTAAAATCGATATTAAGATAAAGACGACCGATAGACTCCAACCCATAGTTTTAATAAAATCAGTAATTCTGATTAAGCGATTAATCATGTCCTTATTCTTTTTATATGACAACTCCTTAATTAACGGGGCATACTCTTGACTTTCGAGCATCTTGGCGATGTTCTCTAAATCTTCGGGATTTTTTGTTTTAATTTCTAAACTGCGTGGTAAGGGATTGTTTTGAGCCGTTATTACATCTCTAATTTTTTGGTTGTCGCTATTTCTGTCTTGCCAACGCTTTAGCGCTTCCTCTTTTGAGATATAAGTAACACTCAGCACATCTGTTCGCGCTGAAACAACCTTCTGTAAAGTAAACAACTGATCCTGTGTTACCTTATCATCAATATAAGCAGCCATGTCTATGCGATCTTTTAAGGCATCTGTAACTTTATTGGTGATAATAGTCAGCGACACAAAAACAGATATGACAATTAAGGTAATAATCATAATTAAGGTCGAGGCAATTGAAAGCCAGCTGTTTCGCCAAAGCGAATTAACAGCAGTTTTGATGATACGTTGTAAGGCAACAAGACTCATGGGAAATTGACCTAATTATTCTAATTAACCTAATTGACCTAAATAATGACCAATGTCCTAATTTTTAATTTATATGTTTGGGATTTAATTAGAAATTAGGAATTAGAAATTAGAAATTTCAAAGTATGTATTTCCCATGTGGGTTGTCAGCAATAATTTTGCCATCTCGCATTGTGATGACGCGCCGTTGCAGAGCGTCGACTACTTCTTTATCGTGTGTGGCCAATAAAACTATGGTGCCCTGACGATTAATTTTGAACAACAACTCAATAATCTCCCAAGTTGTTACCGGATCTAAATTTCCTGTTGGTTCATCGGCAATCAATATTTTGGGTTTATGAACTAGTGCTCTGGCAATTGAGACTCGTTGTTTCTCTCCGCCAGAAAGCTCCTCTGACATAGCGTTTACTCGCCTGCTCAAACCAACAATTTCAATAATTTTTGGTACCTTGTCGCGAATATCTGCAGTACTGGCACCGGCAACTTCTAAAGCAAAAGCTACATTTTCAAAAACAGTCTTTTTCGGCAAAAGTTTAAAATCCTGAAAAATGACCCCAACTTTTCTTCTATAATATGGTAATTCCTTCTCTTTCAATTTGGTCACATCTCTGCCGGCAACATAAATTTCGCCCGAGGTTGGTGCTTCTTCGCAAGTCAGAAGTCTTATCAACGTTGATTTTCCCGCCCCTGAAGGCCCAACCAAAGACACAAATTCGCCCAAAGGTACTTTAAAAGTTACGCCGTCTGCGGCAATTACATGTCCGGTATATATTTTAGAAACATTTATGAATTCAATTACAGAATCTGAATCAGGTTTAGTAACCCCTTTAGTGTCAACTTTTTTGGGTTCCAAAACCTCCTTAGGCTTCTCTTCCGTTTTTAATTCTGCGGCTTTTTCTTTAGCCGGTTCGGCTTTTTTTGTTTTGATATCATCACCCATAAGAAATTGACCTAATTAACCTAATTGTTCTAATTGACCTAAATAATTTCCAATGTCTGAATTACTAATTTGAGTCATTCGTCCGCCAGCTGGCGGATTGGGATTTGATTAGAAATTAGGAATTAGAAATTAGAAATTTGCCCTGTAGCCCTCTGGGCTACATCACTTCTATCAAATTCACTCCCACCATCTCTGCCGGTTTAGACATACCCAAAACACCAACAATAGTTGGAGCTACGTCTGACAAAACTCCGACTACCGGACTAGAAGAATAGGCGATCATTTTTTCCTGACTAAAAGGTGCTAGCGACCTTGAATCAAAAGGCTTGGCCACTAAATCCAAATAGACAAATGGCACCGGACTGGTTGTGTGTTCCTTATTCATGCCGCCCGTAGCCGGGTCAATCATAACCTCGCAATTTCCATGATCAGCCGTAATAAATACTTTATATCCTCCACTAGTGGCAGCTGTCAAAACTTTGGCTAAACATTGATCCACTGCTTCGCATGCGGCTACCGTTGCTTTAAGCGATCCGGTGTGTCCAACCATATCGCCGTTAGCAAAATTAACTACCACAAAATCATTTTGACTCAAGGCCGGTACCAGTTTTTCTGTCACACCGGCCGCCGACATCTCCGGCTTTAAATCGTATGTAGCCACTTTGGGCGAAGGCACCACAATCTGCTCCTCCTCTTTGTGCGGTTCCTCGCGCCCTCCATTAAAAAAGTATGTCACATGGGGATATTTTTCCGTTTCGGCAATGTGAAATTGGGTTAACCTTGATGCTTCAAGCGCATCAGCTAAAGTGTTTTTAATATCTATCGGTTCAAAAACCACCGGCAATTTATAGCGCTTGTCGTATTCCGTCATGGTAGCAATGTACAAATCGGACAAAAGTTCCCGTTTGAAACCGCTAAAATTACTATCAAAAAAGGCGTCTGTTAACTCTCGAATACGGTCTGCCCGAAAGTTAAAAAAGATAACTGCGTCACCAGACTTGACAATGCCGTTTTTGTCTAAAAGCGATGGTTCAATAAATTCATCGTTAACTTTCTTTTTATAGTTTGCAGCAATAGCCTGATAAATATCTGGGTATTCAGCCCCCACTCCGGCAGTCATTAAATCATAGGCTTTTTTAACTCTGTCCCAGCGATGATCACGATCCATGGCATAGTATCGGCCAACTAGTGTGGCAAATTTACCTACGCCAACTTTTTTCATATTGGCTTCAACTTCTTTAGCAATTTCGGCCGCTTTTTCAGGCGGCGTGTCGCGACCGTCGGAGATGAAGTGAATATATACTTCTTTAACGTTTCTTTCTTTGGCCAATTTAAGCAGTGCTTCTAGGTGGCGCAAATGAGAGTGAACTCCGCCGTAACTCACTAGACCAATAAGGTGCAAACGAGAACCACTAGCTTTTTTCATAGCCGCTTCCAGCGTTCGATTATTTTCAAAACCGCCCTCTTCAATGTCGTAATCAATCCTTGGCAAACTCTCCCAAACTACTCTGCCGGAGCCCAAGTTTAAGTGGCCGACTTCGGAGTTGCCCATTTCGCCGCGGTTTAAGCCAACTTCAAGACCGGAGGCAGCAATAGCTACTTTGGGATAAGTGGCATAAACAGAATCTAGGACTGGTGTATTTGCCAAAATGGTGGCGTTGCCTTTTTCCACAGGAGAAAGACCCCAGCCATCCAGAATTATTAGTAACACTTTATTTTTTGCTTCAGACACTTGCCCTCGTTATGTTTAACCGCAAAAAAACTTTCGGATATTTTCCGTTACTTATACAGTATATCACCACCATCAGTTTTGGTAAAATATCAAAAACCTTGTTTATTTTTCTGTTATTACCCCAAAGGGGCCATTCTGGCCGAGGAGACCTTGCGACGTGGTAATCTGATGTCTGCGTCATCCCCGCAGAGGCGGGGATCCACAAACAGATTGCTTCAGTCGCCGCCCCGACCTCGCAATGACAAGCAATAAGTTGTATAAAAAGTGTTGACTAATATGTAATACATTTGATATAACATATACATCGCCTCGGAGACTTCAGTCTAGCCACTTAAAGCTTGTCGGTCAAAGGACCGACCCGAGGCGATTTAACCCAAACAAACCCGTTCGCGGGTTAAAGTTTCGCACTTCGGGGCAGGGCATGTAGCTCAGTTGGTTAGAGTGCGGAGCTGATAACTCCGAGGCCGAAGGTTCAATCCCTTCCATGCCCACCAAGTACCAGGGGCCCGCCGATCTAATCGGCGTGGCCCCTTTCCTTACTCAAAACCCAAAACAGGAGGACTGATAATGTGGTGCAATAAAAGCTGGGGTAAACAGATAGGAGCAGATTGCCGCTACAACCCTTGGTATACCGAATGCCCACATTGCAACACCAGACATGAGTTAGGAGAGATCCCTGGGCTTATCGTGGGTTACCAAGAGAATGCGCCCAGATTCTCGATGAAACCGGACTCGACTGGGGGTGCGGTAATACTAGAATGTAGCACCTGCTTCGGGACATTCTGGTTTCACCCAGGCGTAGATTGGGCTGAAGCAATCGACCATGAAGTATCACCCAAGATCCCTTGAAGGAGTGGCCATTACGGAAACTCCTTCTTCATTTTAATTCAAAGATATCCTCAATTTCCCACTTATCTTTATTCGGATCTCTGGAAAGTAATGCAATCTGATGGCAAACAAAAGATCTCTCGGCAATCTCTTTTTTAATTTGGGGAAACCGTTTAATAAATTCGTTTTTGTCCAAATCATTCGACAAAGTTACGTGAGCTACAAATTTATCATATTTTTTAATTTTTATTGCAATTTTTTGACAGGCGTCATTTAAATTACCGGCCAAATTTTCTAATTCCGGAGTAATGTTTACGCTTTGGTAAATTACATAATATTTATGAGCAAAATATTCAACATTTTTTAAATCAACTTCAAACGGCTTGCAATTTTCAACACTTTGTTTAACTATTGCCGATATTTCCTCAAGTGATTTATCAATTACCATTGGCGGCACTAGCGTAATGTGCGGTGGCAAAGCAATGTTCCAACGCCCATTGTTATATTTTTGTTGTATGGCACTCATGTCTTTAGCAATATCATCCGGCAGCAAAATTGCAATCAAATATTTCATAAATTTTATCCTTTGTTTATACTAATATCATGTCACATTTAATTTGTCTTTCAACCGGTCTGGTTTACAAACTGGAAAACGATCGTAACAAAATGATCGAGATGTTAAAAACCTTTGAACCGGATGGTATTGAAATTAATTTTGCACAACCTGATTTTCTTTTTGATTTCAAAATAAGTTCAAAAAATATTAAGTACTTAAACTCATTGAAATTCGTATCAATCCATTTACCTTGGGCTGGTGTCTCTTACGACAGTAATTATTTGACTAATAAAATTTTTGATAAAATCATAGCACTCACTAAAAAGATTAAAATTCATAATCTAGTGGTTCACCCCTTAGAAATTGAGGATTTTAGCATTTTCAGCAACCTGAAATTACCAGTTTCTATCGAAAACGAAGATCCCAAATGGCCTAGCTTCTCTCTTCCCAAAGATTTTATAAATATATTTAATGAGAATAGAAAATTACACTTTAATTTTGATTTCGCCCATGCTGGTTTAGTTTCAGATAAAAACATCTCGGATTTTATTAAGGCATACCGGAATAGAATCATAGAAATTCATTTATCTGGATTAAGCAAAGGCAATAAAGATCATTGGTTTTTAAAACCGCACGACTCAGCAAGCAACAGATCTCTCATAAAGAAATTAAAATTATTAAAAAATACTAACATTGTTCTTGAATGTGTAGCAAGAGATTTCGAAGACTTAAAAAAAACAAACACAGAAATTGAATATATCAGAGAACTACTTGGTTAACAAAAGTCACTTCCCGCAGCACTTTTTATACTTTTTGCCGCTGCCGCATGGGCAAGGTTCATTCCGGCCGACTTTTTTACCGGTTCTAATCGTTCCTTGTGGACCGCTTGAGTCCATCATTCTATCATGAATAGTTTTGCCACCCGGCTCTCTAATTGTGGTAGTAACGCCAGAGTTCACATTCGATTCCGATGTTTGGCCGTTGGAATTTGGAATTTGTTTGTGATTTCCGACCTCGGCTTGGCCATCGGCCGAGACGGGTGTGATTTGTGATTTGTGATTTTCAACATCGGCCACTTCCTCAAGCTCGCGCTCATCATTTTTTGTAATATCACCCACGGTATCAGGATTGGGTGCACCATATTCCAACGGTCTACGCTCAACCGGTACCGGTCGCGGTGCCGCTTGAATCTCCATTCTAAGAATTGTTCTGGCCACATTGGCCTCAATTGCACCAAGTAGCCCTTGAAACATTTTGTATGCTTCACCTTTATACTCCACCAGCGGATCGCGCTGGCCGTAACCGCGCAAACCAATGCCCTCGCGCAATTCCTCCATTGAAGTTAAGTGCTCAATCCAGAGCATATCAATTGTTCGCAGATAAACCGCTTTTTCAATCTCACGCATGACATTTTCAGGATATTTTTTCTCTTTCTCGTCATACAAAGTATGAGCCAGTTCTTTAAGTTTTTCCAGTTCGATATTTTCGATACTAATATCGCCAAAAATTGTTTTTAATTCAACTTTAATTTTCTCCGCATCTTCCGGATAAGAGTTAATAATTTTCTCGATTTCGTCTTCAACAATTCCGATGATTTCTTCTTTTAAATTGATTGGCTGATCGATTGATTCATCAATTGTTTCGTCATTTTGATGATTTGAAATTTGGTCATTATTTGTGATTTGTGATTTGTGATTTGTGATTTGCTCAAGGATGCGTCTTCGCTTCCTGTATATCACCTCTCTCTGTCTATTCATCACGTCATCGTATTCAACCAAATGTTTGCGGATATCAAAGTTATGACCCTCAACTTTGCGTTGGGCGCCTTCAATTGAACGAGAGATCATTTTGTTCTCAATTGGTTGATCTTCCGGCAAACCCAAACGGTCCATTAAAAGTTTAATCCGCTCACCGCCAAAAATTCGCATTAAATCATCTTCCAGCGAGACAAAAAATTGTGAGGAACCTTTATCTCCTTGACGACCGGATCGGCCACGCAACTGATTGTCGATTCTTCGTGCTTCGTGCCGTTCAGATCCTAAAACATGTAAACCGCCCAGCTCGCGGACACCTTCACCAAGTTTAATGTCGGTTCCGCGGCCAGCCATGTTGGTAGCCACAGTAACCGAGCCGCGAAGTCCAGCTTTAACAATAATTTTTGCCTCTCTCTCGTGATGTTTAGCATTTAAAACTTGATGTTTAACCCCAGCGCGTTTTAGAATCTTTGATATCTCCTCATTTTTCTCAACCGAAACTGTGCCCAAAAGCACAGGCTGGCCTTTGGCCGTGCGTTCTTTTATATCAGAAACAATTGCATCGTATTTTCCGCTCTCGGTCTTATAAATCCGGTCAGGCAAGTCTGCCCTAACCATTGGTTTGTTTGTAGGAATCTCCACAACTTCTAAATTATAGATCTTGAAAAACTCCTCTGCTTCTGTGGCCGCCGTACCGGTCATACCGGAAAGTTTGGTATATATTCTAAACAAATTCTGGAATGTAATAGTAGCCAAAGTTTGCGATTCGCGTTGCACTTTAACATTTTCTTTAGCCTCAATGGCCTGATGCAAACCCTCCGAATAACGGCGGCCAATCATTAAACGACCGGTAAATTCATCCACGATTATGATTTCACCCTCTTTAACCACATAGTCTTTGTCTTTTTTAAATAAAGCGTGAGCTTTAAGTGCCTGCTCCAAGTGATGAACCAAGGTGATACCACCAGCTTCGTAAATATTTTTTACCCCCAACATCTCTTCCATTTTTTTGATTCCAGAGTCAGTAATCGACACCGCCCGATCTTTTTCATCAACCACATAATCTTCATTAACTTTTAGACGTGGCACTAGCGAGGCAAATTGCTGATACAAACTAGCCGATTCCTCCGCTGGCGAGGAGATAATTAAAGGCGTTCTGGCTTCATCAATAAGTATTGAGTCCACCTCGTCAACGATGGAGAAAAACAATTCGCGCTGAACACAGTGTTCCAAACTTGGCGCCATGTTGTCGCGCAAATAGTCAAAACCAAACTCATTATTTGTGCCGTAAGTAATATCGCAAGCGTAGGCCTCTTTACGGTTGCATTGTTCCAAGTTTGAACCGTCGCACTCTGAATAATGTTTATAGTCCTTGGTTTTTTTATATTTGTATGATAATTGATTACTTTGTATGATGCCGGTTGATAAACCGAGATAATCATATACTTCGCCCATGCCCTCGCCCTGATGTTTGGACAAATAATCGTTTACGGTAACCAAATGAGCGCCGCGGCCGGTTAAAGCGTTTAAATACAGCGGCAAGGTGGCTACTAGCGTTTTTCCTTCACCGGTTTTCATTTCAGCAATTTTGCCTTGATGCAGTACCATGCCACCAATTATTTGCACATCAAAATGCCGCTCGCCCCAAACCCGCTTGGACGCTTCACGAACCAAAGCAAATGCCTCCGGTAGAATTTCTTCCAGAATTTCTTTCTCTTTATCCCAGTTACCATCGGCTTTTTTGAGTTGATCGCGAAAATCAGCCGTTTTTTTAGGAAATTCTTCCGGTTTGAGTTTACTAACTTCGTCTTCAAATTGATTAATTCTGTCCACCGTTGATTGCAATTTTTTCAGCAATCGGGAATACGATGATCCGACTAATTTATCTAGAATTGACATAATTACCTTTAATTTTTAAAGCTAACTGCTATTCAAATACTAGCACGATCAAGAGCTTTTATCAATTAGATTAGGCGTGGTATAATGACCTTGAATTACATAATGGTGAGATCTTGTTAAATTTCGACGGTCGCAAGCGCTTTTCGTCTGCGAAAAAAAGTGCCTAGAAATTTAATAAGATCGAGCAAATTAATTTCATAACGGAGGGAAAATGGAGAAAACAATTGACCCGGCAAAGGCTAGGAATTTGAAAATTTGGAACATTTGCATGGGTTTGTTGCATCTTATTTCGGGCGTTTTGATGTTGGTTTTGTCTAAAGATTTTAGGTTACCGGTAACTACATCGTATTTAAAATTTGATGTTGCCACCATGTCCTTGCAACCAACGGTAAATACATGGTTTGAACTACAAATTGGCCCGATAATTGCCGCCTTCTTGTTTCTCTCTGCTTTGGCTCACTTTTCTGTCTCAATATTGTTTAACAACTGGTACAACAAAAATCTGGCCAACGGCATAAATTATGCCCGCTGGATTGAATATTTCTTTAGTTCATCTCTAATGATTATTATCATTGCCATGTTGGTTGGAGTTTACGATGTTTCCGCTCTTGTTCCAATATTTTTCTTAAACGGCACAATGATCTTGTTCGGCTGGATGATGGAGCTGCATAATCAGTCAACAGAGAAAACCAATTGGACTTCCTTTTACTTTGGCTGTATTGCTGGTATTATCCCTTGGATCGTAATTGCTATGTATTTGTTTGGTGCAGGTGACGGAGAAAACAAAGCTCCAGATTTTGTTTACTGGATTTATTTTTCCATCTTTTTATTCTTTAACTGCTTTGCCGTTAATCAAATTTTGCAATATAAAAAAGTCGGCAAATGGCAGGACTATTTATATGGAGAAAAAGCTTACATCATTTTGAGTTTAGTCGCCAAATCCCTTCTCGCCTGGCAAGTCTTTGCCGGAACATTGAGACCATAGAACATCGGAAGTAGACACTCACAGATCTCCTACACAGATAAACTCAGATTTATTCTGTGTCTGTTGACGAATCTGTGAGAATCTGTGAAATAGATCTGTGGGTGTATATAATCTTATTTGTTTCTTTTATTCTTTTTATTAGTTCTAGACCTGCGCCTTGGTACATACT
>Ga0265297_10006269_pt1 | contig 17414 bp, 17 predicted proteins | sample Munlanlwell13791_FD_192502 | JGI IMG/M metagenome (GOLD analysis project Ga0265297, IMG submission 192502) | Leachate microbial communities from a municipal landfill in Southern Ontario, Canada - Leachate well 137-91 | ecosystem: Engineered > Solid waste > Landfill > Unclassified | place...
GAAGAAAACAGACCAGCCTGATTGGGAAAACAGGGAAAAGTGGATGGGAAAATTTAAATTGGATTAAAAGAAACTATGTTGAGTTTTATAAAAAAATAAAAAAAACTACTACTGAATATGGACTTTTTAAAAGATTTATGGCTCTTTATGAAAGAGCGAAAAAAATATTGGTTAGCGCCAATTATAATAATTTTACTTATTTTGGGTGTGCTGATAGTATTTGGAGGCGGCAGTACTGTTGCCCCATTTATCTATACGCTTTTTTAATAAAGAACGGGGAGTTTTATGAAAAAAGAGAATTCAAAAACTACAATGTTGGTTATTTCTATGGGTTTTTTAGTGCTTTACTTTATTTTTTCCTGGAAGTGGGCAATTATTACATCCCTCGTCATCGGGTTAATTGGAATATTCTCCAATACCTTGAGCCGGTGGATAGATTGGTTCTGGATGAAGTTGGCTCAGATATTAAATGCCGTTATCCCGAAAATTTTGCTGGGTATCGTTTTTTTCCTGTTTTTATTACCCATATCTTTATTATCAAAACTTTTCACCAAGGACCCACTAATGTTATCTATTAAATACAAAAGCTATTTTATAGATATTGATGAAAAAAAAGATAAAAAATACTTTGAAAAGCCTTGGTAGAAAAATTATTTAAAAGTTTAAATTTTGAATAATACCCCTTACAAAATACTTAATTGCTTAGGTAAAAATTAATTAGAATTGATATAAAGCCTTTTGTGCTTTTAAATTTCCAAACAAAATATTAAAAAATAAGTTAAGTAATTTTCATCTATGCCTGACAATATTCCGAACCCCTTTTTCACCATAATAATTCCCACCTACAACCGCGCACATATGCTGTCCAAAGCCATTGAAAGTGTTTTGGCGCAAACATTTCACGACTGGGAACTGATAATAGTGGACGATGGCTCCACAGACAATACTAAAGATGTAGTTACTGCATACACGGATAGCAGGATAAAATACATCTATCAGGAAAATGCCGAGCGCAGCGCAGCCCGTAATAAGGGTATTGAAAATGCCAAAGGAGAATATATAAGCTTCTTAGATAGTGATGATTATTATTTAGACAATAGACTTGATGGTTTAAAAAATTTTATTGTTATTAATAAGTCACCAAAATCATTGATGTTTACTGAAAAAAAAGTATTATTAAACAATATTGAAACAATCAGCCAAATAGGTGATGGTGTTTTTAAAAGAGAAAACAATTTTAATATTGCTATGGATTTGATAATTCACAGTCAACAGGTATGTGTAGAGTCTTCAATTTTAAAAAATAATAGATTTAATACAGAACTTAAGGTCGGTGAAGATTTGGAATTATGGTTAAGAATACTTAAAGATTTCTCTTTAATGTTTATACCCGGACAACCGACGGTAGTTATTGTTGAACACGAAGACAGAACTGTGGCAAAATCAAACTATTTGAGATTTTTTGAACAAAAAAAATCTGTTGATGTTATTTTTAAAAAAAACCAAACTGCAAGAAAATTAATTTCAAATAGAAAAAAGAATTCTTTATACAGTTATGTTTTTTTTGGCATGTCAAAATATTATATGTCTGTTAACCAAAGAACAAAAGCATTGCAATACATTTTAAAATCTGTTTTTAAAAATTTATTTTGCGACAAACAAAAACACAAAATCTATATATTTGTTAACTTATTTAAGTTTTGGCTAAGTACTAGTGTTTTACTAAATCGTATTGAATATGGAAATAATGAAAGGATTTAGAAACCTTGCATCTTTAATATACAGATGTTTTGTTCCACTTGATAAGGTTAAGATGTATAGAAAAATGGGAGTTAAGATTGGAGATGGTTGTATTTTTCGTGGAACCTCAATGCTTGATTATTCACATTATTGGCTGATAGAAATAGGGTGTAATGTCCGTTTAGCAACCGGTGTGCATATAATGGCACATGACGGAACCATGGCGTTTAAGAATGGTTATGGCAAAATTGCTAAGGTAATAATCGAAGATAATGTATCTATTGGTGTTAACTCTATAATATTACCGGGCATTAAAATTGGAAAAAACACTATTATTGGTGCCGGAAGCATTGTAACCAAAAATATACCTGAAAACTCCATAGCGACTGGAAATCCAGCTAGGGTTATTGGAAGATATGATGAGTTTATTAATAAACACAGAGAAAACCTTAAGACTAAGCCCGTTTTTTCTGATGAATATAAGTTACAAAATGTTAAAAATAACAGAGAAAAAATGCAAAAAATGAAAGACATACTTGGAGATGATATTGGGTATATATAGCTAATGCAAGCTTCACTTAAACCCTATAATGCAAACATATCCTGATAAGAAAAGTATTCAAATTATAGATGTGATCGTGCTGAAATTCAAGTAATTTCTGGTTTATATTTAAAAAGTCAAAACTTATTGAGTAAATAATGTTAGAATGTCAGAGATTTGCTGAATATATATTACCTGAAAAAAATAAAAACCTTCACAAAAATGAATGAATTAATGTTTATAAATGATAGGGTAACTGTTTACAAGTCTTTTACGGCGGGTAGTCACCTCGTCAATGTTTAATAGTAGTCATAGAATTGAAATTTCAACACCGGAAAAACTTCTAACCCGCTTCTTTGTTGAGCGAATTAATATAATTTTGTTCAAACAAATGAACATATTAACTTGAGTTCGGGTTAAGAACATATTATCTTAATCCGTTAGGATTTAAATCTCACAGAAATATTTAAATCAGTAATGGGAAATTGTAAGATGATCCTATACTATTAAATCGCTGACTGGGGTAGGCGGGGAAGAAACAGACATAAATTAACATAGTTAAGTAAAATTTACTAAATAAAACATTGTTTTTTTGGTAAAAATTACTAAATTTGCAAAATGAAAGAAATAATCAAAAACATAATACTTGAAAGCCAAAATACCGAACTTCCGGTAATAATGGAGCGCAACATACAAATACTCGCAAATCAAAATATTATAATCAGCCTGATAGGCGCCAGGCGAAGTGGAAAAACTTTTATTCTTTACCAAACTATAAAGAAATTATTAGAAAGCGGAGTTTCAAACAAAAATATATTATTAATAAATTTTGAAGATGAACGATTAAATATTAAATCAGAAAATTTAGATTTTATAATACAAGCTTACCAGGAATTATATCCTGAAATAAAAATTAAAGACACCTATCTTTTCTTTGATGAAATCCAAAACATCAGCGGGTGGGAAAAGTTTATAAGGAGAATTTTTGATACAAAAACACGTAATATTTACCTGACAGGTTCAAATTCAAAACTTCTAAGCAGTGAGATTGCAACAGAACTTCGCGGACGCACTATCACATATACGGTTTTTCCTCTGAATTTTAAAGAATTTTTGAAGTTTAATAATACTCAACCCCTTTTGTATCCTCAAAAAAACAAAAGTAAGATTATTAATTTGGCAAATAAATATTTAACTGAAGGTTCATTTCCTGAATCCCTGAATTTTGATGGAATTATAAAAAACAAACTTTTACAACAGTATTTTAATGTAATGATTTTTAGAGATATCGTTGAAAGGTATCATGTTAGTAATATTGAAACATTAAAGTTTTTTGTTAAAAAAATATTTGCAAACGTAACCAAACCTCTATCAATAAACAAAATTTATCATGAGCTCAGGTCATTGGGGTATTCCATTAGCAATAAATATTTATACGAGTTTTTAGATTATTGTAATTCTGTTTTTTTAATTCAAAACATTAATAAATTCAATTATTCCGAAATAAAGCAGGAAAAAAGTGACAAAAAAACATATGTGATTGATAATGGATTAATCAGGGCCATTGAGTTTTCGGTTTCGCAAAACATGGGAAAACTATTTGAGAATATGGTGGCCATGGAATTCATAAAGAACAACAAGAATATTTTCTATTTTAAAAATAATTTTGAATGTGATTTTATTGTAGAAGATAATCATATCTATTTACCTGTTCAGGCTTCTTTTACATTTGCAGACAATGAAACAAAAAACCGTGAGATCAGAGCTTTAATTGAAGCCTGTAACTATATTAATTCGAATAATGGAACAATAATAACATTTGATACAGAAGAAAATTTAGTTTATGACGGGATTAAAGTTGCTATTGTGCCTTTTTATAAGTATTTTTTATAATGAGATGAAAATCCTTCACATCATACCTTCATTGCGTAAAGGGGGGGCCGAACGGCTCGCTCTGGATATGTGTAACGGACTGGCGGAGGTTTCGGGAATAGTTGTTAAACTGATCTGTTTTTCAGACAGCAATGACTATCAAGACCTTTCGGCTCATCAACAGGTCGAAGTTATTCCGTCGGGTATCAGTTTGTCATTGTACAAAAAAAACAAATTCAGAATTCAGGAACTACAAGGTGAAATTGAGAAATATGCCCCTGATGTTATTCACACCCATTTGTTTGAAGCGGAAATTATCAGTCGTTGTGTTCATTATCCCCGTGCTGTATGGTTTTCGCATTGCCATGACAACATGGTGCAATTTGAGAGTTTTTCATGGAAAACCTTGTTTAGCAAAAAAAGGCTGACCAATTTCTATGAAAAAAAATTCTTACTGAACCGTTATAAAGCCAACGGAGGAACACATTTTATTGCGATCTCTGAGGATGCCAGAAAATATTTTGAAAAAACAGCCCCTGAATATCCGCTTACCTTATTGAACAATGCTGTAGATTATAAAAAATTTTACAGAAAAAAAGAGATAACAGATGGCGGCGGTAGTTTAAGACTGCTTAATATCGGTTCTTTTGTATCCAAAAAAAATCAGGCCTTTCTGCTGGATGTTTGCCGTGTGCTTGTGCAAAAAAAAATCGATTTTGAGCTTCATCTTCTTGGGGATGGGGAAAATCGCAAAGCTCTGGAAGAAAAAGCAAAAACCATGAGACTGGAAGGTCGGATTTTTTTTCATGGCAATGTGGATAATGTCGAGGAATTTCTGTGGAATTCGGATATATACCTGCACAGCGCCACATACGAACCGTTCGGATTGGTATTACTTGAAGCCATGGCAGCAGGGCTGCCGGTGGTTACTCTTGATGGCCGTGGCAACCGCGATGTGATGGAACAGGGGAAAAACGGGTATATGCTTTTTGAACCAAATGCAGAGGCGTTTGCCGAAAAAATTACAGAACTATGGAGGGATAAAGAGAAATACCGTGAAATTTCAAGATATGCGCAGATGCATGCTCAAAAATTTGATATAAAACAATATGTGACACGCTTGCTGGAAATTTACCGAAAAGATGATGGAAATAGTGGAAAAAAAACGCATGAGCGAAAAAAATAGTTGGAAAACAATATGGAAAAAATCAGAAAACATTCGGAAAAATAATGAAAAAGCCCTTATTAATACTCCTTACCGATGCCTATCCTGTCATCCTCTACGAACTTTTTATCGAAGATGAAATCAGAGTAATTGCCCCACATTTTGATAAAATCATCTTTATGACCGAAAACCAGAAGGAGTCAGAAATTCAACCGTATATCCCGGCAAATTCCGTTACGTGTAAATACGACACCAGCCCCACATTACTTAATAAGTTTCAGGCGCTGAAATACCTGTGTTACGGTTTTTTTTATAAGGAATTGTTGTTTGCTTTAAAGAAGCTTCATAAAAAACAGTTTAAAACTGTTTTGAAGATCATGTTTATGGAACTGGCCAGAGCGCAAAGAACAATTGGAGAATTAAAGCATCTTTTACAGGAAAATAAAGGGCTGTACACACAAATTTATTTATATTCGTACTGGCACAACCACAAGGCGCTTGCCCTGGCCCTGCTCAGGAAAAAAGACAAAGAAAAAATCTGTTTTGCCCGTGCACACGGCTGGGATGTCTTTGCCGGCCGGCACGCGATACCCTACCTGCCTTTCAAGACCTTTATACTGAAAAATCTCGATTGCACCTATTCCATTTCCGAAACCGGTAAAAAAGAATTCGAAAAGAATTATGGTAATGATATTCGTTCAAAGGTCAGGGTTTCAAGGCTGGGAAAGTTTAACGACCGGCAGCCGGTGTTCCGGGTTAATGATAACGGGTATTTGCTTTTCAGTTGCAGCGAATTATTGCCGGTAAAAAGAGTCCATCTTATCATAGAACTTATTTCGAAACTGCCCCTGACAAACATCAGATGGATACATTATGGCGAGGGGCCTTTGAGGAAAGAACTCGAAGCCCTGGCCGCAGAATTGCTGCCTCATGTCTCCTATGAATTAAGGGGTGTTGTCCCCAATAAGGAGATACTGGATTTTTATCAGACCAACCCGGTGGATTTATTCATCAATTTGAGCGAATCTGAGGGGATCCCGGTCAGTATTATGGAATCCCTGTCTTCAGGAGTCCCCGTTTTGGCTACAGATGTGGGCGGAACATCAGAAGCTGTTCATGCTGAACATGGTTTTTTAATAGAAAAAAATTTTGATATGAATCAGGTGGCGGAAATAATTACGAAATATTTGCTCAGCCCCAGGGAAATAAAACTAAATTATAAACAAAATGCTTACAGCTTCTGGCAGGAGCATTTTGAAGCTACAAAAAATTATTCGGAGTTTCTCCGCATGATAATACGATAATATGTTTTTGATGAAACACCAGAATATTTTTGAATTTCAATATTGGAATAATTATTCATACTCGCAATTAATATTGCACAAAAAAATGTATTAAATTATTAATAACCGTTTATAATGAAAATAGAATATTGTTTGGAAAAAAATAACCCGGAACTATTAAGTTTTATGAAAGAAACACTGAGGCCTTTCTTTACATCAGAAATTCTGGAATGGCAATATTATTCAAATGCAGATAGTTTTTTAATGACACTGAAATGTGATAATGCCATAAAAGGGACGCAGGGAATGTTGTTTCATGAACTTCTCTTATCGGATAACGCTACTGTTGTTGATTCATCTAAAAGTGAAACCACTTATGTTTCTGCAGAATTCCGGGGTAAAGGAATGTTTGAGGAATTATATAAACGATGTATAGATAAGACAATCTTGTCCGGACATAAATTTATATGGGGCTTCACGGGAATACCGAATGTCCTTAAAAAAAAATTAGGATTTCATATTGAAGAAGAAATCATTTATGAGGCAAAAATTGTAATAGGTGTTGCTAAAATAAAGACGATACGCATAAGTGAAATTTTATCTTACGCAAAAAATCTTTTCGGTTTTATAAATGTCAGAATAAAAATCTTACATTTTTCTGATAAAAAGAAATTGAACGTAAAAGATTATGATAATTTAAGCAAAATCATGCCCTGTATTCATCAGGAAATAAAAAACGGAGCTAAAGATATTTGTTTAAATTATTCTGAAAATTATTGTGATTGGAGAATGGACCGTCACCCTGTATTAAAGTATAAATTATTATTGTTTACGGATGAATCTGATAAAAAAGTTGCTTATGTGATTTATGCGGTAAAAAACAACGCCATGATGATCAGTTCATTAAACTTCACCGATAGAGTATTTTTTAATGCTGTTTTTTGTAAAATAATCGATATGGCAAGGAAATTAAAGCTGAAAAATGTCAATTATTTTGGGAATATAAATAATAAAACTAATGCTATAATATTTGAACATTTTTGCAAATATGGCGGGAAAAAGTATCTGAATAAAGGGATGAGTTTTGTTTTGAAATCTAATTCCTTAGAAGATGAGGTTCAGTATAAGAATAGTGACAATTGGTTTATAAACGGTTTGTGGACTGAAGGCTTTACTTATTAAACGATGGGTATTGCCGGCTTTATCAGCCGTCATCAAGATCTTCATAAAATTTGCTTTTAATATTATTTTCTTTCCACCATTTAAAAATTTTTTCTCCCGAAGTAAGCCAAGCGCCTTTTGATTGGCAATAATCCAAAATTTTTAAATACAAATGAAGGTTCTCTTTAAAAAAATAAGTGTTATGCCATAACAAGCAAAAAACACCGCATGTTTGTTCAACTTTGTCAATCAAACTTTTAGCCACTTTCCAGGAATTTTCAAAATCAAGCTGCATGTACCTGTCTAACGTACAATCCATAAGGGTTAGCGGAATTTCAATAATATCTATATATTCTTGCCTGAGTACGTTATATGGGTTGAAAGGATGACACATGCCGTTCCGGAATCCTGTTGCATCATTAAATCCATACGACACATCATATTTGAATCCGGCCTTACACTGGACTTCCCATGTATCCGGATTCCTGAATTTGAGAAAATGGTTTCTGATACCGATAACTTCGCTTTGAATGATGTCTTCTAATTTTCGTTTTTCCTGTGACAGTTTTTTCAGATCATTAAAAGCAAGGTGTCCGGCGTGTAACCCGATTTCAGAATCATTTTCTTTAATTGCTTTAAATACATTTTTGACATCATCAAGGTCATAGTTAAAATCAATTTCCTTTTTACCAAGAGCCAGGAAGAAAAAAGTGGAATTGGCATCGTAACTTTTTTCAATTTCCAACAAGTTCCGAATGTTATAATATGGGTTGTTTCGTTTGTTAAAAAGAGGTGATAAGGTTGATGAAAGTTTTAGAATACTTCCCTTTGAAATATCTCTTAACGCTTGCTTTAACAGGTCTTTGTTCATTGAAAAAAGCTGATCAATATCATGGGTGATACAAACGGCAAATTTTTTATTATCCGGATATTTAATATTTATTTTTCCGGATTTAAATAAAAATTCAGAAACGTATGGATTTACTGTATTGGCGTAAGATAAAGCATGTGTGCTGCGCTGATGTATATCCGTGATCTCCGGTTTGTATTCATCTTGTCGTATAAATAATTGTTGATGGTTTACACATGATCCCATATAGCTGATGATTTATTACAAATTTACATTTAATTGAAAAAGTTTCAATAAAAAAGTCAGGATTTGCTGTACGTTTTTATTGCTGGTTTTAATTACAGGCCATAAAACACATAATTTCATTGAAGAGCTTTTTTCTGCCTGCATCCGGAATTGTTCTGCTGACTACATTGACGAAAAGGCTTACCTGTAAGTAAAAAGTAGTACCTTTGAATAATTTTTCAGATAACTTATTAATAATTAAACAACAGTAAGTGCTTTCTTTTATATCAAATGGTATTCTTTGCGATACATTTAACACGAAAACATTTCTGGAATTTGAAAAATGAAAAAGAATATTTTGCTTACGTTTGATTATGAATTGTTTCTTGGAAAAAGAAGTGGTACGGTTGATAATTGCCTTATCAGGCCAACGCAAAGGGTACTGGAAATTTTATCACAAAATCAGGCTAAAGCAATATTCTTTATTGATACAGCCTATTTGTACAGGTTGGAAGAAATCAGCAAATCGAATTCGATTGCAGAAAACGACCTAAAAAAAATAACCCAGCAACTTGTTGATATTGCCCGAAACGGGCATTATCTCTTTCACCACATTCATCCTCATTGGATAGATGCAAGGTTTGACGAAACGATGAATCAGTGGAATCTGTCCAATACAGAACATTTTGCTCTTAACTTGCTGGATGAATCTGAAAGAGATTTTTTATTTAGGTATTCTGATAATTTCCTCACTGGAATAATCAACAAGGCAGAGTCAGCAAATAAATGCAATGGATTTCGGGCTGGCGGGATATTTATTGAGCCATTTAGTTGTTTTAAACCCTGGTTCGAAAAGTATGGGATAACCTTTGAGTTTAGTGCTGTGCCCGGAAATAAAATGGATGGGGAGAAATGTAATTATGATTTTACCCAATGTCCCTCAGATCGTTTCTATAAATTTAATGACAAGGTTTCCTGCGAGGATGCTAACGGAAAATTTGTAGAATTTCCAATATCCAAAATAAGAATAAGCGGCATTACCAAAATTGTAAATTCAATTTACTTTAGAATGAACAAAAAAATGTCGAGACATCTTCCTTTTGGAGATGGCTTATTCGTTAGTCATGTCGATGGCTTAACACCATCCAAAAAAACAGTAAAAAACTATTTTATTTTTGAAACGGATATGAGCATTGAATTTCTTAACCCTGCTGTACTTCCTGTATTTAAAGACGCAATAAAGCAAAGACGCTTCCTGCATTTTATTTCTCATCCCAAACTGATCTCAGAAGTTGGTTTGTATTCTATGAATAAATTGTTAAAATTTTGTAATAAAAATTTTGTTTGTGAGTACGATTTTATGAAATTTATACCATGAACTTTGACGAATGAAGAAAGTCCTGATCCTGTCATTTTTCTTTCCCCCTTCACCTTTTACAGGCAGTCACCGGATTCACTCCTGGGCAAAATACCTGTCGCGTTTTGGCTGGTATCCTATCGTGGTTACCCGCCGCTGGGATATACCCGTTAACGATTATAAAGATATGTCGGCCGATACGCCTCCGGAAATCATACATCAGAAATTCGAAAATTTTGAGGTTTTTTATCTGCCATACAAGGGAACGCTCAGAGACCGGCTGTATGCGCATTACGGCGACCAACGGATGGTTGTGCTGAGAAAAATTCTCTCTTTTTTTGAGCAGATAGTGCAGAATTTCGCTTTGTGGGTGGTTCCTTTTAAAAACCTGTATAAGTACTCCGGGAAACTTTTGGAATCCGATAAGGAAATTAAATGTATAATAACATCGGGACGCCCTTATGTGTTGTTTCACTTTTGTCATAAGTTAAAGAAGAAATATAATATTCCGTGGATAGCCGACTATCGTGATGACTGGAATACCAGCCAGTGGCTAAGAAATATTCCCTTTAAAGACAAGGTTATTATGAAATTTGAAAGCAGAAGTGAAAAAAAATGGCTTTCAAATGCCGCATGTTTTACGACCATATCGCCGGCCTTTGTAAGTTTAATTTCCGGTTTTGTGAAAAAGAATGGCTACGTGGTTATGAACGGATTTGACCCTGAAGACTACAAGGATATTGTTCCGGCTGAAAACAGCAATGTATTTACCATACTGTTCAATGGTTCGCTATATGATACACAGCCGGTAGAGATTTTCATCAGTGCGTTTAGGGAATTTGTTCAGTCGCCCGACAAAAAAGGAAAAATAAAACTAGTTTTTCTTGGTTTGAATTTTGAAAAAATACAGTCGGCCAGGGTTAGGAAACTTTTAGAAGGCCTGGAATCATTTTATGAAATCACCGACCGGTTTGAAAAAAGGAAAGCGCTCGAAATAATGTCCTCATCTCAACTGTTCCTGATGTTCTCGCATACCAATATAAAAGGGGTGACATCGAGCAAAATATTTGATTACCTTGCTTTAGGAAAACCGATATTATTGTGTCCGTCCGATAATGAAATACTTGAGGAGATTGTTATCTCAACAAATTCGGGCTTTGTATGTAATAATGCGGACGAAATTCTTAAGGTGCTGAATCAACTGTACGACAGATATATCCTGACCAGCGATACTTCTTGTACAAGAGAAAACAATACTGTTGATTTTTATTCAAGAATTAATCAGACAAAAAAAATGGCCGAAATTATTAATAACGCAACATCGGAAATAGATTGATTATTTCAAAATAATTTTCCGACAATGCTGTACTGAAATATTGTGAGGACTGTTTACCATAAAGAATATTTTAAAAAGACAAAAAATGAAATCTGGGAAACAAAGGTGTTGTTATATTTTATAATATTGTAAAAAAATTTTCATGATCAAACAAGGTGATAAAGCCGCAATAGAAAAAATATTTTCACAAGAGGAGGTTATTGCTTATGCCAAATCCTCAAACGACAACAATCCTGTACATTTTGACCCGGATTATGCAGAAAAAACTCCATTTGCAAAACCAATAGTGCATGGCATGTTGGCCGCCAGTTTATTTGGCGGACTTCTCGGCTCTGATTTACCTGGTAAAGGAACAATACATCTGGGACAAGAACTTAAATTTATCAAACCGGTCATGGTCGGTGAAAAAGTTTTGGCCACTATTGAAGTTACTCATATACGCGAGGATAAACCGGTATTTACATTTGACTGTATCCTGACCAAAGAAGACGGGTCTGTCGCTATTCAGGGTACTGCTGTAGTAATTTTCAGAGGAGAAGTTTTTAAATGAAATTGTCACATACTGAAATGAGTTATTTATTGATTAATCCTGTTTGTTAAAACAAAAGAATAAAATAAATAATTAAAAAACCGATTATGTTTTTGAACGAAGAACAAATAATGCTCCGACAATCCGTCAGGGAATTTGCCATTAGAGAAATTGATCCACTGGCGGATGAATTAGATAAAAAGGAAGAGTTTTCTTATGAATTGACCCGGAAAATGGGTGATCTGGGCTTGTTTGGCATGTTGGTACCTCGTGAATACGGAGGCTCCGATATGGGGTTTTTATCGCTAGTTGTTGCCGTTGAAGAATTGGCGCGGGTAGACAGCTCCCAGGCAGCCACGTTGGCAGCTCATGAAACACTCGGCGCCTATCCTTTAGTGAAGCATGGAACAAAAGAACAAAAGAAAAAATATTTACCTTCATTATGCAACGGTAAGGGCTTATGGGCTTTCGGACTAACAGAACCTGAAGCCGGCTCCGATTCCAGAAACACCAAAACCATTGCAGAACTTAAAAACAATAAATGGATTGTTAACGGGAGTAAAATATTTATAACAAACGCAAGCACTGACATTACGAAGGGTATTACTCTGCAAACTGTAGTTAAAGAAAACGGAAAAAATAATTTTACCTGTTTTATTGTGGAGCCCGGAATTAACAATTATACGGTCACGCCAATGAAAAACAAACTGTGCTGGCGGGCATCCAATACTTCCGAACTTTTTTTTGATGATTGTGAAGTACAGGAAGAAAATATGCTTGGAAAAATCGGCGATGGTTCAAGAATTATGCTGGGAACTCTTGAGGTGGGGAAACTGACCATTGCGGCTATGGGGCTGGGATTGTCACAGGGCGCTTACGAAATGGCTCTTGAGTATGCGAAAAATCGCAAACAATTCGGCCAACCCATTGCAAATTTTCAGGCCATTTCTTTTAAACTGGCAGATATGGCCGTGAAGATCGAACTTGCCAGGAATACATTGTATAAGGCCTGCATTTTGGCTGATAAAAAACAACCTTTCAGTTATGAAGCAACCATATCCAAGCTTTATTGTTCTGAAATAGCCAGAGAAATTGCCGATGAAGCCGTGCAGATATTCGGAGGTTATGGTTTAATGAGAGACTATAAGATAGAGCGGTTCTACAGAGATCAGCGGCTTCTTCAGATCGGGGAAGGCACTTCTGAAATCCAAAGACTGATTATTTCCCGCAAGATTTTACAGTAGAACCCGCAATTGATAAATGAAAAGATAATATTTTGTGTTTTTTTATTGCGGATTGCACTGTACTGTTTAGTGTTGTAATAACACAATATGGAATTTTTGTCATTCCTTAGGCTCATGGCATGTTTTATACTGTTACTTTTTTTTGTTCATGCAAATTTCCTGTAAACTAATACATACTTATTTTAAAATCTGCAGGATTAGGAGATGTTTTTAAACTATCTTTACTGGGGATTTCATAATAAAAAAAGATTTTATTAAAAGCCAGATCCGTATCAATGAGTAACTATGCATTTGAAAAAATGAACCCGAACCAGTTTCATCTGCTCATCCCGCTGATGCAGAATTGTTTCGGAATGGACGTAGATGTAAACTATTTTAAATGGAAATACTGTGATAATCCGGCCGGAGAACTCATTGCATGGGTTGCAAAAAACGAACATAATGAAATAGTAGGATTTGAAGGCTCCATCCCTGAAAGATATTATATAAATAACGAACTTAAAATTTTGTATCAGTCGGTAGATTCGATGACTCATTCGGAGCACAGAAAAAAGGGGATATTCAAGAAACTGTCTTTTGCCTGTTATGATGAAATGAAACAAAATAATAATTTTTTCATCCTCGGTTTCGGTGGTGTGGATTCAATATTACCACTTATTAAATTTGGATGGAAAACGATTTTTGATATTTATTATTATTTCAGAATTCCTGTTCAGGCCAGGCTAAAAATGTCCGGATATTCGAAAACGCAGGGTTTTGATATTCGCCGTGTGGAAAATCTTAATGAAATAATTCCGGTAAATGAAATTAATTATAAAAACTATCCGATCAGGAAGTCGTTTGATGAAACAATACTGAAGTGGAAACTTTCAAATCCCCGTTACCGGTTCGAAATCACAGGAATATATAAGGATAGGGTCTTGATCGGGTATTTCATATATTATTTGCTGAACAACAAAATAATGTTGTATGATGCGGCTTTTTGCGAAAATAATCACAAAGCCGAAATAGTTCTTTTCTCATGGCTGGATTCACTTATGTTAAAAAACAAATATCAGGGAATTTTATCTATTTCGCAAAAAAACATCTATTATTCAAACCTGTTGGTGAGAAACGGGTTTCTCAGGAATGTATTACCTTTTGGCCCGTTGAAGGATAGTATTCCTTACATGATTATTACCAACTATAATGATCTGGAATTTTATTCAGATAGTCATAATTGGGCTGTTGTACCGTATGGCCACGACAGCTTCTGATCTCAATAAGTTATGAAAACAATAAATTTAAATAATTACAAAACGGAATTTTATAAAGACAAACTGAAAAATTGTAAAGAAATTTCGGAAGTACCTTTTACAACAAAGGCTGAACTGGTACAATCGCAAAAAGAAATCCCGCCGTTTGGTGGTTTTACAGATTATAAGAGAGAAATTTTTCAGATATACCGGACCAGTGGTACATCAGACAATCCATTATTGCTGAGTTTTACAAAGAATGATGTGGACTTAATGACCGACATAGGAGCAGAGGTTTTCAGGCATTGTGGAATGGGCGATTGGGGTAACGATGAAGTGGTGATCAATTGTCTTAATCTGTCCATGTGGGCCGGAGGCTTTTTTGACGCACAGGCCATAATGAAAACCGGGGTTCAGGTGGTTAATTTCGGAACCGGTAACACTATTGAATTACTGAAACTGATTTTTTTGTTCAATAAAAAATTCAAAGTTTCACTTCATTGTACACCATCGTACCTGCCAATAATTGAACAAAAATTAATAGATGATTATAAAAAAACACTGCCTGCTTTAAAAATTCACGCCCTTTACCTGGGAGCGGAAGGAGGCGTTCAAAACATTTCATTTCGTAATAATCTTATTAATAAATGGGAATGTAAGGTCTACAACGCAAATTATGGGATGAGCGAAGTGTGTTCCATTATGGCATCAGCGACAGATGATAATGTTCTGAAGTTTTCTGTTACCTTACTGGAGAAATATTTTTTTGAGCTTCTGCTGGCAGATGGCAGCTTGCTTCCTTTTTCTGATAGTAAGCCGGGAGATACCGGCGATATTGTGGTGAGTTCGCTATTTAAGGAAAGTCAGCCATTGCTGAGATATCATACCAAAGAACGCATAAAAATAATTTCGATAGATAAAGAAGGTGTTTATTTTGAAGTCATCGGAAGAAGCGACGATATGATTGTTTATAAAGGGATAAATGTTTTTCCTGAACAATTCAGAACTTCTGTATGCAAATTCCCCGAATTAACTGGTTTGTATAAATTAATAGTAGAGCGGAAAAATTTCCTGGTAACTAATATTTACCTCGTGTGTGAAGTGAAGAAAGGTATTAGTTTCGATGAAAAAATAATTAAACAAAAACTTACGCAATTAATTAAGGGCAATATCTCTATACGTCCTGAAATTAGATTTATTGAAGCTATAGAAAGAGAAGGTAATAAAGTGAGGATTGTTGAAATAAAAGACAATTAATAAATAAAATGATAATTTTGCATTTTAAAACCTAAATACAAATGTACCAATTAAAACAATTTGAATTTCATGTTTCAGATATTAGTACACTATTGAACATGGATTTTACAGGACAGGACATTGTTGTGAATAAGGTCAGTCGGATTGGTCAGGAAATTGATCATTCAATAATTCTGTGTAATCCCGATCAAATGGACTATTTGAAAAAAATTAATACAGAATGTCTTGTATTTTGCTGTAAAAAAACAGTTGTTAATAAGAAAAACCTTTCGTATATTATTTCCCCTGATCCAGAAATACTGTTTTTCAGATTTATCAACGATTTTCTTGTAAATGAAACTGATTATTGGTACGAAGGAATAATCTCGGTTAATTCCACGAAATACCCTGACGTTGTTTTTGGATATAACGTAATAATTGGCAAAAATGTAGTAATTGCGCCGGGTACTAAAATTGGTAACAATTCTGTCATCGGCAACAATGTGGTAATCAGGTCGAATGTTGAAATAGGAAATAGTTGTATAATAAAGGATAATAGCGTGATAGGATCATCGGGTTTTGGTTTTATCAGAACAGATGATGGCCTTATGCAAATACCTCAAATCGGTTTTATTAAAATTGGTAATGATGTAATTATTGGATCATGCTGTTCTATCGAAAAACCAACTATGGGACATACTATTATTAATGATAATGTAAAGATTGATGACCTTGTTCAGGTTGGGCAGAATCAGGAAATTGGTAAAAATACTATAATTACTACTGGCTTTAAAGGAGAAACAGGAGCTAAAATCGGCTCTGATACTTTTATCGGAATGGGTGTAACAATTATTTCTGGTGAAATAGAAATCGGGAATCGATGTATAATAGGTGCTGGAACTGTTGTTTTAAAATCTGTACCCGACGGAAAAATTGTTTATAGCAAACAAATGAATGAAATAAAAGGTGATTCAGGAGAAAAAATAAAAGAAGTTTTTTATAATTTTAAAAAAACATGGTAACATTATTATTATGGCAGGATATTTAGAAAGTATTATAAGGAATCAGCATTGCAAGACAAATACGTATATTAATGGTCTTCTAGAGAAAGCCAGAAATGAATATGGCGTGGATTCTTCCGAATTCAAAGGGATTTATAATCAATATTTTAAAATCCCAAGCAAGAAATCTGCATTAAAGAATCGAAGGTATTATGAAGCTGAAGTGACGGGGAAAGATATTCCTAAGGGGTTAGAACGGCTTTACAGAAGGTCCGTTGCAATAGATCTTTTATCTGCATGTGCATGTGAATGTGTTTATTGTGCCCGAGGTTATTTTAATAGATTTGCCCTATCAAATACTGAAATTCAAGAAGTTGCAAAGTATTGCGCAAATGATAAGTTTTTGCAGGAAGTATTGATAACGGGTGGTGATCCAATGATAGCCCCTTCTAAATTAAAGTTGCTGATTACAGAACTTGCTTCCAAAGCACCCAATATTAAAATTATCAGAATAGGTACAAGGCTTCCAGTTCAGGATCCTGAAATGTTTGATCCTTCGTTGTTTACTTTTTTTGAATCGATGAAAAAAAGGTTCATTATTGAGGTTGCATTACAAGCAAATCATTAATGAACCTTTTT
>Ga0265297_10006270_pt1 | contig 17414 bp, 24 predicted proteins | sample Munlanlwell13791_FD_192502 | JGI IMG/M metagenome (GOLD analysis project Ga0265297, IMG submission 192502) | Leachate microbial communities from a municipal landfill in Southern Ontario, Canada - Leachate well 137-91 | ecosystem: Engineered > Solid waste > Landfill > Unclassified | place...
CAGCTGCTGTCCCTCAGCTTCCTATCACTGGTATCCGTATTGATGTTGGCGGTTCTCGTCATGCTCAGTGGAATGTTCAGATTTTGGACAGACAATCAGTCGCGGCGGCGGCTTATCCCACTGATGGTATCGCTGGCGTTACCCGGTCTCCTGTAGTTATTGCGGAAGATATCACAGTAACTATTTCTGAGTACACTCGGAATGCTTCCGATGCTTACGAATGTGTATGGCTCGGTTTCGCGGTTGAAAAACAGGGCATTACCCTGAAGCCCTAATAATTGAATGGATTTGGGGAGAGGGATTAATCCTCCTTCTCCCCTTCCTTCATCAGGACTAGAGGGAGTAAGTAAACCCAATGGAGGAAGATATAAATGAGACGTGAAATTTCTGGTAATACTGATGAAGCCCTAACTACCCCAGGTGTTGACTGCAGGGAACTTATTTCCGGACTTGATATAAATGGTGATGCTTCGACTTTTTGGTGCCGTGGCATAATCATATATAATTCCCATGCTGCTGATGATGCTGTAGTGGCGGTTTTTGACCAAGATGAAGCAGTAGCAGTTGCGGCCAATCAAAGATTCACAATAGTAGCCCCTGCAGGAACCACTACATTCGCAGAATTTGCAGCTCCTGGATTCGCCTTTCATGTGAACATGACTGCTGGTGTTACTGGTGGTACAGTTGCAGTATATGAAGCTGGTGCCTGGGGCTATCTTGAAGGTGGTATGGAATAAAGGCCGAAAGGAGGTCTAAATAATGGTTAGTATTAATGTTTGGCGACAACTACCTAGAGAACGTCGTCAATTGGTACCTTTCACGACAAGTACTGGAATGGCCGGGCAGCCATGGTACAAACCCTTTAAAGTTGCCACCATTCCTCTTATTGCTGGTGCTCAAAATGCGTTCTGCCTTAATTGGCAGAATCCTGAATCTGTTCCCATTATGGTGTTCCATGTAATAATTAATGTCACTGTGGCCGGTGTAGCTACATCGGTTATTGACCTTGGACCTGCTATTGCAGTTGACACTCATTCAGATACTCTCATTGATGGTGCTGCTCTTGATGGTGCTCCTCCCTATTACTTGAATAGTTTTGATGATGCTGGTGGTAATGGTGTGGCATTTGCCTTACTGAATGAGAATGGCGGCACAACTGATTGGATAACTGGTCAAATCTTGACTGCCGCTGGAACAAACCTGGCTGGAACAGTGTATATACTTTATACGACCATGGATTATTAAGGCAGGAGGTAATAATATGCCTTTACAAGCTTTTTATACCCCAGAAAGAGGTCCTAGTGGGTATGTTGACCTTACTCAAAGTGATGCAGTTGCAGTCATTAGTACCATAAAACCATTCAAAGTTGCTCGGGTTGCTTTGGTGCCAGGTCTGGCTAACAGTTACAACTTCAATTGGCAAAATCCAGAATCAGTAGCAATCATGGTTCTTAATCTTGTTGTCAATATAGTTGTTGCTTCAACGGCTGGTGGAGATATTGATGCCGGTACGGCAGCAGCTACTGCAACCCATAGTGATAACCTTCTGGATGGTCAAGACCTTGGTACTACTGGATGGTTAAATAGTTATACGCACCAAGCTACAAATGGTCGAACTTCTCAACCGATGGATGAGAATGGTGGTGCGACTGATTGGATTTGTGGGCAGACTCTGCTTCAAAATGCCTCAAATCTATCAGGTTATGCCTACATATTCTATATGCTCATGGCATAAGGAGGTAATATGCCGCTTAGTATTGTACGTGTTACAGACCGTGGGGAAATTAATAAAATTGACCTGACTAATGGTTTTGGCGCTCCACAGAATTTTAAGGTAACCAAATATGATACAGGTGCTATGGCTGGAGCTGTTGCTGATGCTTTTGAGTCAGTGTGGGAAAATCCTGAATCTGTACCAATCATAGTGTATAGGGTTGTTATCAACGAAACAACTGGTGCCGGGGTAGGTGCTGGTGAATACGTTATCATGGGTACTGATGCAGACGGTACAGGTATGACTGGTGGTACCTTCATGGATGGTTTTGATGCTAACGCAACAGGTTGGTATGATAGTGCTTTCGGGCCTGTTGGTCTCGGTGCCACCACCCAAACAGCTGTTTTCTATTTGGATGAAAATGGTGGAACAACTAGTTTCATTACTGCTCAGTACAAAGTGCAGGACTGCTCACCATTAGTTGCTGTAGTTCATATTTTCTATTTTCCTATAAGATAAAAATCAGGAGATAAATTCTCCTAACAAAACAAAACAGGAGGAAAGATAAATGGGAACCAAAAGATTTAGTTTCGATTTTGAGCCAGTTCTATTAGAGAATGACACTGCAACTCTAAAAGGGACAGGTCTACCTGAGGAAGGCTTAAATGTCCAGTGTATTGCTGTTGGTGGTTTACCTGAATACCATGCCAATTTTGGTGCACTAGTCGCCGGCCAATCTGATAGTGACCAAACAGATACAAACTTAGAAATGAATACTATGGAAATGGCACAGTATAGGATGCGTGTTGTTAGTGAAATGAGACTCCAATTAAAGCATCCCGGTTCGGTATCACAATGGAGAACCAAAAATGTGCAGTTTTATTTGCCACAGTATCCTATTGAAGGTCCTTCAAAAATTCAAGAATATTTGTTTGCAGTATCAGAATTTTTTGTTTTTGAAGACAATACACCACAATTTGACCTGTATGCAAATAGAGCTCAATTAGCGGCATACGTACTTTTTTCGGGTTGGAGATTTAAATTCAAAAAAATTACTCAGCCTGGAAAAATTACGTTATACACTTCTGAGTGGCCGTCAGTATCACCCACTCCAAGATATCCTAGATAGGATGTAAATATAAAAATAGGAAGTGATATTTATGGCGCAATTAGTGTTGATAATCAGTAATAATATAGGAACTACTGTGTCAGGTCCTGGATATACGGTTATTGATAAACATACTAAATTTGTGCAACCAGTACTGATTGAAGATACCCATGCAAATGGTAAAAAACTAATCAGGGCAGAAAATGAGCTTAAATTAGAAATAAAGGATAAATCCGGTAAAATAACTTATATTCAGGATTTGGCAAAAATAGAAAAAATCAGAATAAAAGAACAAACAATAAAAACCGGTAAGGAGGTGAAAAATGTCGCTTCCTTATTGGGTTGAAACTTTAAGGACTGTACCGTCAAGGCAGGATGGTAGACCTGGGTCATTATTGCCTCATGTTGGAGTGGAATATAATTTTCCATACGTAACCCCGTTATTAGTTACCAATGTGAGTTTAAGGACTACAAATCGTGTAGTAGGTGATAGGGGTCTTTCTGGGAGTGCAGTTGTATTTGATACCTATGCAACGTGTTACTTCAAGTTATGTTTTCTAAATATAGTGCCAGATACTATAAAACTAACGGCATATCTTCAGAATAGTATAGTTTTTGAGTGTATAGTTACAGGTACTCAAATAGAGCAAGGTATTGATTATATGCAGTGGCTCTTCGCGGGAGATGAAATGGTTCTTAAGATAGAAAATCTAACTAATATGAACCAGGCTTTCGGTTTTGTTTCCCAATATATTATATGTAAATCAGAAGCTGACTATATTCTCGCTCGTGATACGCTAGAATGGATAAAATTTCCTGCATATAATATCAAGGAGGTTGGAAAATAATGTTAGTCAAACAAAGACCCTCATTAATTCTCCCAATCTCCTATGCAAACGATACAGGCGGTACTTTAGCATCAACTGAAGTTATTAGTGATGCTTTGGAACATACCTCAGCCGAGGTTTTCATTGAAAACTTAACGTATGTAACAGTACATATTTTAGCTATTGAAATGATACCTGTGGCTGGAAATCCTGGAAATCTCGATTGTTGGGTAGAATTGTCGCCATGGCCTACCGCCAATACTACAACACAATTGTGGCCTACACCTTTACCAGCTAGTACTGCATATTGGACTGCTATAGGCGGTGGAGGTGGTGCAGTTCCTCCTGTAGCACCAGACACAATTGTAGCTACTGGAGTTTCTACAACTGGTCAGGGTGTATTGATACCTTTTACCATGCACTCAATGTGGTGCAGGGTAGTGTTGCAAACAACAGCTCCTCATGCAACTAGTTTTTGGGTAACTCAGGTTTTGATTAGTGGGAAAGGAGTTAGTTAATGAAGACATTATCTACTAGTGGATTATATCACGATGACCCTGCTTTCCCATTAATCAAATTTGCTCAAGCAACTCAGGGTTTGGTTTATTCAGGCAGGGTAACTGCCGTACCTGGGGCAAATCAGTTTACAATTTCGGAGCTTGCTGGATTTGGTGCTGGAATATTTGCTGATGCTACAGCTCCATATTATGCGTTTGTTCAGAGAGATGCTGGTGGACTTAGTGCAGCTCCTCAAGGCGAAATTCAAGCTATAACTGCATATGTCACTGCAACCGGGGCATTTACCACTGCTGCATTTACTGCTGCTGTCGGAATAGGTGATGAAATTCTCATAGTAAGTTATCCTATTGCGATGATATTTGCTCTTTCTGCAAGTGGCGGGAGACAGCTTTTTACCTTTGATTCGTGGAGTATCCCACAAATAACTGTAACAGTCCCTGCTGTGGCAGCTGACTTAGCATTACCTGATGTAGTAATAGCTAATCTACCTGCAGGAGCAACCCCGGTCAAAGCTATTGGTTTATTCAAGTACCGGGTTGTAGCAAATACAAATGCTGCGGCAAATAAATTATCTGGTGCACAATATATACAAATAAGATTGGCAGCCGGAGTTTATACCAATTGTATTCAATTTGTGGATGACCAATTCAGTATCGCAGCTTCCACAAGAGAGGGTGGGGATGTGTCTATTGGAGATATAAATGTAGCAGCTACTGTAACAGGTAATGGTACTTATAATTTCCAATGGGATGAAGCTGTAGCTGATTTAGCAAGTATAGTATTTTATGATGTTCAGACCGGTATTAGAATATGGTATTCGGTATAACAAAAAATGAGAGCAGTATTAAATACCACCGGTACTCATGTAAAAAGTACTCTTAGAGTACGGGTAGATTTTTACCCGGAAGAAACAGATGAGTCCTATAAGATTAACCGCGTATCTGTGCCGGTGGAACCAGTAGGTGGTTATACTGGTAAACCGGAAGACCTGAACGCATGGATTGAAAAATTACCTCGTATTGAACAAGTTAATCCATGCTTTTCACATTTTATGGCGGTTGACGAAACAATAAAAGCTGATTATTTTCATGACCATTTGTTGAGTATTTTTGACCCTGATACAATTGCCACCATTGACCATGTCCTGACTTTACCTGCTGCGGCCCATTATCTGGATTCTATTATGAGGTCAAAGCCAACACTCAGCCCAAAATCTGTGGTTACACAAGATATAGTAGATTTGTGCAATAGTACCAATGAGAAATTAGTAAGCTCAATCAATATTACTTTGAATAAGGGTGTCGTATTTAAAGTCGACTCAGGTTCAATCACGGTCGGAGCTGGTGCTGCAAACTACAATAACGCAAGGGCAGGTAATAACACCTACGTAGAGGGAACTAATGCGGCACGTTCATCAGGGACTGGAGTAATTACAACTGCACAATTTTGGGCAAATGCTAATATAGGTGGTCTTAGATATGGGATGTTTTGGTGGAACGCCGGTCCGTATGTATGTCGTGATAGTGAAGCAATAGGAAATGTGGTTGCTGGTAGTGTGCAGACCTTCTCTGGCTTAACCATAAATGTAGAATTAAACGACAAAAATGGAGTTTACTATACTGCCGGAAATTTAGAGATGGATACGGTAATAGGCGATGCTTTGCTTACTGCAAATATCGCAGGCGAATATATTGACCCAGGAGATTCGACTAATTATGCCCCCTCTGGCCTTTATAAAGCAATGGCTGCATATGGAATTGGAGGTCAAATGATAAGTGGCAATATTGTACCCAAACTAATATCAGTAGGTATGATTTGAGATGAATAAGAGTCTGATGGTAATGACAGTCTTAGTTGCAGGATTACTATATTTGGTTAAAAGGCCGATGCAGATTATTCCTTCTCAGGAATCGTTTGATATGAATATATATTCCTACGGTGTGGAAGGCAGCGGTTTTTCTCTCTCCTGCACGATAACCAATAATAAAGGATACCCAATTACCAGGCAGATAGCGATGGTTTGGGGTCTTGGCACGTATCCAGAAAATCAGGCTGCACAACCACGCTGGTGGTTGATTGATGAACCAGAACTTTCAGTACAATGGATGACAGTAACATTACCATGGGCATGGGATGGTATTGATTTGAATTATCGTGAAGCTTATTCACTTCCCACCGCTACCTGGGATGGGCATATCAACGAACCTGCTGCTGTTGATGGACAAACAGTATGGTTTGCTATAGTGGATGATATTGGCGGCGTATCTAACGTGGTGACAATCACACCGTAGGAGGAACAATATGAACTGGTCAAGTATATTGAATATATATTACAATCCTGCCCAGGAAGACGGCTATAATACCTATCTCCAGACCGCTGCCCAGGAGCTTCAGGATTATCTTGGCCAGATGAGTGGACGTACATTTAATGTCGTGACTGATTTGCCGGCAGAACCAGCTATCTTCCTCAATGCTGACCCAGCAGCTCTACCCGGTAATGGACCAGAGGCATATCACCTTATAATAGGAGATAGTATTGAGATAATTGGTAACTCAGCTCTGGCTTGTCGGCATGGAGCTTATGCACTTTTGAATAAACTTGGTGTACGCTGGTACTATAAAGACCCTGCCTGGTGGATTGTACCTAATGTACTTATTACCTTGGGAAATATTGATGAGATTTCCGAGCCTGCTTATGATTGGAGAGCACTCCGATTTTATCCTAATATTAACGGCCGCGGTAACACAGCCGTATGGGCTCGTCGCAACCGCCTGGGTGGGCTAGACTACTTTCGGGCGGCTGAAACCTATGGAACGATTTATCCGTCCTCAAAATATGCGACTGACCCGGCTTCCTTTTACCCTACCGATATGGGAGCGACTATTGGATGGCCCTGGCAATTAAATCCTGATAGCGAAAATGTGAAAACCGCAGCTTTGAGCTATGCACTAGATAGACTTTCACGGGCTCCTGTAAAAATAGGCTCGATGGATTCCATAACCTTTTGTGACGATTATGTTATGCAGACACCATGTATCTCACCCAATGATACCGATATAACTGGGTGGAACCCACCGTTATCGGCCTGGCAAGATGTTACTGATGCCGTTTATCGGCTTGTTAATCATGTAGCATTGAATGTTCAATCAGCTTACCCCGGAAGATATGTTTCCATTCTTTCCTATGCCAGTTGGTCCGGTGTCCCAGTACAGACTCTAGAACCAAATATATGTGTTTTTGTATGCACGGATTACAATTACACTTCAGTGAGCTTGACTGACCGAATTACGGGGATAGTTACCAAAGGAGCTAAGGCTGGTATTTACGATTATTACGGAGTATGGGAATGGCATAAAGATAAACCAGTACAGCGGTTTGAGTTTCTTCCTTCTGTTGCCAGTTATCATAATTTGGGAGCCACTGTTTTTTATACCGAAAATGGTGATGACTGGGGAGTCAAAGGACTCACCTATTACATGTTATCTAACCTATTATGGAATCCAGAACAGACTATCGACGACATGATGGCTGACATGTGCGACCGATGTTTCGGACCAGCAGCACCAATAATGTTAGCCTATTATCAGAATATTGGAAGCAGTTATTCTGCACTTGATGCGACCTTTGACCGCTTGGCACAAGCTGAAGCGATTCTAGTTAGTGATGCTCAGGCGATTGAACGTATCAGACAGCTCCAATATTACTGCCGATTTGTGTGGAAGCGTCACTTGATAGGACTTGATAATTTATCCGAAGAAGAACTTGTAGGGCTATATAAATTATTGACCAAAACCAGAGATTATTCCTTAGTCAATTATGATGCTGATGAAACCGAGGTCCGAGGTAAATTAAAATCAAGGTTCCCTACAAATTATCCTAGCGATGCCGCTGTTTATACTTTGCAGGATTTTAATTTACCCACGGAAACCGATGCTCAATCATGGTTGGCAGAGGCCCAGGCATATTTTAGCACCAATACCCCACCAGTAAATATCTATGATAAAAAATTGGTACCGCTAGACGATACAGTTTCTCATGTATCCACACCATTAAGTGGTATGAACCAGGTGGTCATTATTCCCTCTGATGGAAATGAGACTGTAACAATTAGAGTAAAGGGAAGTATAAACCCTCAAACGATAACCTGTAAATGGTATTCTGCGAATTGGTATGGTTCTACTCTACTGCAAACAATATCAGTGTCAGCTATAAAAGATGTCTGGACAGATGTACCTATTCAGATAACGGAACCAGGATTTTACAAATTTGTAGTGACCGGAGCTTTATCATTCGCAGTTTCAGTTGATGTTGCTAATCATCCAGCATCATTGGAAGCCACGAGTTCATATCCCTACCCTTTCTGGAGCCTGAGCAAACAGTATTTCTATGTTCCTGAAGGCACGGCAGCATTTATCTTCGGTTTAAAAGCAGTTTCTGGTTCTACCGATTTAACTGCAACCATTACTGCTCCAAGTGGAGCTCAAACTCAACACATCTTTGCGCCAAATATCAGTGCTGAGTACACTTATGATTCACCGGAAAACGGGTTGTGGTCAGTATCTGCTTCATTACCTTATGCCGCCTATCTTTGGTTCAGAGGAATACCGTCACTAATCTGGCATAATCCTCAATACCTGCTTATTCAGGGCGACCCTCTGGTACCAGAGACAGGCTGGATTCTTAGTGTAAATTCCATTGGGTCAGGAACTACAATACCATTCGGTTCTGAAAATTATAACGATGGTGACATAGTTCATTTATCAGCTGAAGCTGAGTCAGGGTACGTATTTGTTAAATGGGAAGAAAATGGACAGGAATTAAGTAGAGACCCGGCCATTTATATTGCAGTTAGTTCAGATAGAAGTATTACTGCTGTATTTGAAACAATAGTAAATGTGGTAAATCTGACTGTAGAACAAGTTGGTGAAGGTATTTTAACTCCTACAGTAGGTACTCATCAGTATATTTCAGATGAAACAGTCATAATGACGGCAGAACCTGCTCAGGGTTGGAAGTTCAGTCACTGGGAAGGTGCCGTAAGCAGTTCTGATAGTGTTACATCTTTTATTATTACATCAGATAATACAATTAAAGGAATTTTTACTAAAATATCTTCTAGCAATCCTATTGTTGCTGGAGCCCTTGGAGTATTATTAGCGTTGGCATTAAGTAGGAGGAAAAAATGAAACAGGTCACAGTACAGTATCCAGACATTGTGGACATCAGTACAATTGTGAAGGGAGCGGACGCTACAGTTAATTTTGTAGTAGGGGGGATAGTATTTGCCATAACAGATATGATTGATGAGGTTAGTATTCCCATAGACCATTATCATTCCTTAGATGCTCCCGGAGCTAATACTGGTCCGGCAATCATTCCGTAAGGAGGAGTTAATATGAAAACTGAGTATTGGCCTTTTATTATACTAGGTATAGGAGCGGTTGCTTTTGGGATAACATTATTATATAAGAAAAATGAATCCGAGAATGATACCACTATTATAGGTACAATTATAGATAGTGTAACCAGTGCTCCAATTAATGGCGCCACAGTTCGGGTGCATGACTTTGGAATACCTCCAAGTGGTGCTTACAGTATAGATAAGAGCACCAAAACAGATTCAAATGGTAATTATACCATTAGTTTATTGTTATCGTCCATTTATGTGTCTCCTGATTGGATAGGAGATGGACGAGGTGTAACAATTGAAGTGGTGGATACATTCGGGTACCATCCGGCAGAAGTTAATACAATTATATATGCCGGCGAAAATATTCGTAATATATCAATTGATAAGATATAACTATTAGAGAATTGAGTTATTATGGATAAAAAATATATAGCGGTACCAATAGTTATAGCGGCAGGATTGGGCATATGGTTTGCCAAGCATTCTAAGGCTGAAGAAATTCCTCCTATACCTCCTCCAGATGAAGGTAAATCAAATCTGACGGGTTATGTGAAAGACTCATTTACTGGTTATGTTATTTCAGGGGCAGTAGTTAATATCAATGGTTTGCAGACCTTCACTGATATCTCAGGTTTTTATTCATTTGTAAATATAGACCCTAATATTTATAGTATTACGTTTACAAAAGATGGTTATAATACGATAAATAATGAGAAAGAAGTAGAAATTGGGTCCAATAGTTTAGATATTCAAATGATGCCAAACTTGTTGAATACAGGACAAGTGGTAATTAATAGTATTTTTCCAGATGGTGGTTTAGGACTAAATGCTCACGTTTTCGATGAAGTTGGGTTAGACAATGATGGTATTCCATATGCTAAACTTTCAGTACCCATATCCATGCCACCAGTGACAATCACCAGAATAGATTATCCAGACGGTGAGTATGAACTCATCTGTGATTTTATAGGGTTAAGTTTTAATATTACTTATATAGGTCCAGAGTATTCGGGTTATGAACGAATAGCTATTTCTGCAGGATTGGATTTTCAAAGACCTGACCACTCTTCTCTAGGGTGGAACTTTTATGCAGGAGTTATTCCGCCCGAAACATTTCCAGTTTGGGTAACACCTTTTGATGCAATACTATATTTTCAGGGTGGAGTTATGCCGGTGTCAGGTGGGCAACCATTGGTATCAGGTAATCCGTATGACCTTATTCTACATTTAATGATTCGTTCTGCTACTGATACTAATAACTTAGATTTGGGTAGTTTTAGGATTAAGAATGCTCTGCTCATAACTTAATTGGAGAATAAAATGAGTATTATAGCTGCAGGGGATATTTTTTCAACTAAAGGTAAAGGAATATCAGGTTGGCTCAGTGAGCATGGTACCAAAACTTTGAAGGGTTCTCATACTAATAGGTTTCATTTCGGAATAATAGCTGACCCTATTTATAGTACCTCAGGAAAAATTATTGATTATGAGACCCGGGAAAGCATATCTAAAGGGCCCTCAACACTCAGATTTTTCGAAAAATATAACGGTAAAGACATAGAATTGTACCGAATTTCAGGTCTTACTAAAGATGAAGGTCTGCAATTAGTTAGGTCAATTTCAGAAATAGGTGATAAGTCCTATGGATATAAAGATATCGCTATAGCAGCCTGGGATGTGTTTTGTCTTTTTATGACCATGCAATTTCCTCCATATACTGCTTTACAGTTTAAGGAATCCAGTAGCGATACTTATATTTGTACTGAAATTCCAGCTTATGGCGCACGAAAAATAGGTAGACCATTGGAATCCGATGGGTGGGAAAAAGTTTGGGTGATACCGGTAGTATATCTCCAGGCAATTGAAGAAGGTCGGTTAATAAAGTACTATAAAGGCAATGTAATAGACCTGAAAAATTTATATTACAAGGATGAGTCATGATACAAATAGATTCAGGATTTGTTGCCATTGTTGTAACTATAATTTTGGCATTACTAGGTCTCGCAGTAGGTTATGGAAAATTATCAGAAAAAGTTAGGCGAAATTGTGATGACGTGGAAAAGAATCGTGAGGAACATAAACGTGAGATATATAATTTTCGGGAAGAAAATAGTAAATCTCACGAAATAATTTATAACAAATTAGAAGCTATTAATAATTTTATTCGAAAAGGATTTGTTAAATCAGGTGACTGAGGTATAAATATAATGGCAGAATTGATATTAGTGCATGAAGAGCTGATAAATGGTGTTGATAATTTGCCTAATTATGAGACTCAGTTCAATGAGTTGGATAAAGGGGAATTACGGATATATTCTGCAACACCATTGACCCAGGAGCAGATATGGCAATTAGAGCAAGAAATACTTATGCAATATGTTGTTTTAACTGAACCAATTTTATCGGATGCTGGAGTAACAATAATAAAATTTCAAAAAGCTTTGGCACCATTACTGATTATTGCACTTGCTGTGGGTGGAATCATAACTGCTGTTACTGGTTGGCAAATATTTAAAACAGTACAGATGGGTGTGCCTGTATGGGTATGGTTAGTAGGAGGAGCAGCATTATTATTTCTGCTCCTATCCAGTGATTCTGGCAAGAAAGCAACTGGAACAATAATTAACATTGGGACAGCAGGTAGAGCTAGCAAATTGTTATCATAGTGAGGCTGAATATGGATACAGGCAAGACAATAGCATTAGTAGCACTGTCAGGAGCAGTTGGATATGGGGCTTATAAATATTTTACTACACCCAACGTTCCTTTGGAACCGGGAGTTGTGGAAAAAGTATCAGTCATTTATCAAAATTCCACCGTTAGTATTGGTCAATCAGTTAAAGTATCTATAACCTGGAAAAATATTGGACAAACTGCAATTTTTCCTCAATTTAGAGTTGACATTGAAGATACTGCATTGGTTGCCAGTCCTAAGGAAGGAAAATGGAAACAGTCTCCAATTGTTCAACCAGGTCAAATATCAACTATTGTTGTGTCCTCAGTGCAAATTACTGATTGGCCCAATGGAACAGAATTCAATACTTATGTTCTTCTAAATGAAGTTGAAGGGCACTGGGATACTAATACTAATATCACGATGGTTACACCTATCTTTGTTGCTGAACTTTATACAGGTGATTATATTAATGATTCGTTATATTATTCATTTCGTGGGTTTCAGCCTTCAAGTACAGTAACTATTTCAGTTGATGGCACATCTACGTCTATTAATAAAATAGCTGATTCCTATGGCGGTGGAGATGGCTTATTCTCATTTATAAGTTCACCTGGTAATTATACTCTACGGGCTACAGATGGTCAGACAATTGCAACTAGTGTATTCGTTATTCCAGCAATAGTTGATACATTTAATATTTTTGTTCGAGTTGTAGATGCCGAATTTGTTGTTACCGGAGCAGACAATTGGGCAATATCCTATTATGACCCGACTACTGGCACCTATATTGGAGATGGTCAATGGCATACAACCTGGGAAAGAATTGAGATAGATAGTGTTCATTCGAATGGATTTTTAGCAGGATACATAGTTAATTCTGCATTTCCTGATAATGCAATATATGTCACAAGTGCTCCTATATCATTAACACAAAACTATTTCTTAGCATTTAATGCTAAAACTGGTTCAATTCTTTATGAGGCATCATAATACGGGGGGTAAAGATTATAAATTATGAATAATAATCCAGTTTTAAGGGTTGCCAGAAAGAGACATGATTGTGCGTATGGCGACGGGCCTATTATGCCTAATACCATGTATGTGTCAATGGGCGTCAGGATTACTGATAAATGGAAGACATTACATTTTCATAATGAATGTTTTAAGAAAGCAAGTCCTAGAATGAATCCCAATATAGTAAAAATAAATGATAAAGTTAATCCTTCCGGCAGTCATACATTCTGTCGACTTCTTCTTAAAGAAGTTATGAGAGAAGTCCGGCAACATGTTAGCAAAGAAAAAATTAAAGATGTCTGGGCATACAAAGAAGGTAAATCATTTGAGTTTCATGGTCCTGATGGATATTATCTAATGGTCAATGGTGACTGCAAATATTCTGCTCTAGCAGATGGCTGGTATAAGTATTTAAGGCATATGGGGATTGAAGGATATAATCCCGTACAGAATGGTTCGAATGTTAAATCAGATTTATTTGAGTCCTTTCATGGTAATCCACCCGAAAAAATGACTAAAGTGTATTATGAACCGCCGAAAGGTTCATTGGTAAAAATTGGTGACCTTAGCGAGATAAAATACAAACCTACGGGAGTTAGTAAATATAAGAATACGGAGTTCTATCATAAAGCAGGGGACATCGGCTCGAAAATTATTAAAGGCAATGCCATTTTAGCAACCAATCAAGAAGGAACACAACTTTATATTGTTAAAAAAGATAAAAAAGTGAAGTATCCTATTTTTACTTCAAGAGGAATTCTGGGCTAATATGGGTGGTTGGAATAAAGGTCTTACTAAAGATACGGATGATATAATATTAAAACAATCTATCAGTATGAAAACTGGTTATCGTGATGGTCGAATAATTCCTGCCAAAGGATACCTTGGTAAAATTGCTTGGAATAAAGGTTTGACCAAAAATAATCATCCGGGACTAGCAAGAGCTTCTGAGAAAAAGAAAACAGGATATTCAAATGGTACCATGAAACATGGAAACAGTATTGGTAAACATTGGAGACTTAGTGAAGAAACAAAGAAAAAACAATCATTAGCAAAAATCGGAAAGCGACCTCTTGCTGGAATTCCACAAAGTCCTGAACTTATTGCAAAAAGAGTGGTAGGAATAAGAAAGTTTCGTGCAAATAATCCTGGTTATAAGGTGACTCATCGTAACTATGATAGTTGGTATAACAACATTTCTAAAAACTTTTTTGGCAAAGGTAAATCTTCAAGTTTTCCTGGTGAGAAAAATGGAAACTGGAAAGGTGGATTATCACGATTACCATACGGGTTTGAATTTAATCCTATAACAAAATTAAGGATTAAAGAACGTGATAAATATGTTTGCCAAAATTGCGGGGTTCCTCATTGTGAATGTATTCAAGGTTTAACTATTCATCATATAGATTATAATAAAAAGAATAATTGCGACACAAATTTAATTTCTCTATGTACTAAATGCAATAGTAAAGCAAATAAAAATAGACCATATTGGACAGATTATTATAATAATAAAATAAAATATATTTATCTTAGCAAACTAACTAATATTTTATTGTTAGTTGCTAAAGGCATTATTGGATGAAGATTATTTTTGACCATAAAGAAAAACAGTTATGTAATGCAATACATGAAGATTTAGTTAGATTAAGCAGGAAAATTGCACAAGACACTGTTAGAGTTATGGAAGAAAATAGAGATGTTGGACCAGATGTAATATATGCTGGTTTGTGGTATATGTATGTTAGGACAAATTAGGTAGGGAGTGTAGGAAAATGAATGAAAACGATGCAATAGCACGAGGTTATCAATTTACTGGTGAATATGAACGAATTTATGATAAAGATAAATTAAAAGCTAAAATAACTACTATAAGAAAATCTGGATATAAGTGTGTTATGGTTGTTAATAGAGCGTCCGGTTATGAACGGTCTGGTGAAAAGAAAGGCCAGATAACGGGATATTCTATTTATGCTGACCAGAAATATCATGATGATAAACGTAGGCAAGAAATAAAAAATCGACTCGCACAGATACCGGCAAACAAAAATTATGCCAAGAAGAGATACGACGAAAAATTGGCTGAAATAGAAGCTCAGGAGCAGTCATTATTGGCAAGGTTAAAAGAATTGGAATCAAAAAATCCTTTGAATATAGCAGAAAAGATTGAAAAGAGGAATATTATGAAAAAGTTAAAGAATATGAAACATAAAACGAACCGCAGAAATCCTGAAAAAACAATTTATGACCTTCCGAAAATAAATTGGAATGATATTTCAGAGGTATATTCTGGTAGGTCCGGTTGTATGTGTGGATGTAAAGGTAAATATACCCCAACAGTCATAGGCAGGGTAAAAGCAGGTAAGAAACGGGGTTATGCTTATGACGAAAATGATGCAAGTGACAGAACAGTCGAAATGATGGTCAATAAGGTAAGGGTATTAGGTAAAAAATATGGGATTGAAGTAGGACAAAATTATTATTTTGTTGATACTGGCAACCATTATTATGCAATATATTTATTTGAAGACAGAAAATTGGTTAACCCAATAGGCAGTTCGACTTTCGTAAAATTCGGCAAAGAACCCGGTTTTCAGCCGATAGTGGAAGATATTAATCATATGAATCCTTTTATGGTTTTAAGGTCGGGTGGATGTTTGGGTGACCAAGGTAATGGTGAATATTATAATGGTAAATATATTGTAAAGAAAGACCTTACTCAGGAAGAAGCAAAAGAATTGGCAAAAAGACGAAATAAAAGTTTAAGTCCTGGTGAAAAATCATATTATAGATTACATTATTCAGTAGTAAAACAGAATCCTGGAACTGCTTGGCATAAAAAAATGAGTGGTTACAGCAGGGAAGAACAAACCAAAAGTACACACAACGGTCCTGAGATAAAGGCTTATTACAAGGGCAGAGCTGATGCTCATGATTTTTCAGCGATGGTTAGTAAATTTGAAGGAATGCCTAATCCTAAGAAAGGTCACAAGGTTCATCCTAAAGTCAGGAAGACAGCCAAACAGGGAAGTTCAATATTGGGGTTGGCAATTCTGGCTGGGTTGGGATATTGGCTCTGGAAAAATAAGCAATCATAATGGAGGCCTAATATGTCCTGGAAAATAACAAGAGATTTATTGCATGAGCAAGACCCAGAAACATTTTCGTCACAGGTTGGTAAACATACCAAGCAATGGGTTGATGAATTATTAAAAGGTCCGTTATATCATTTTAAACTCTATGACGACGATGGAGAATTATATTATGAAGGTGTCAATACTGCTGAAACATTTGGTCCTTTAGATTGGGCCATGAATGATTCTGGTTGTACGTATATTAAGTACAAGCAGAAAGGTAACGGTGGGAAATGGGAGATTTTGAATCCTAAAGGTAAATCAAATTTTCATTCTTTCCAATCTCCACATATACCTGATTGGGGCAAGAGACAATTTGTGCATTATGGACCTAATCATGAGGTTATGATAAAAGATTATCCCCCAGAAAGGAAAGTTAAAGGAAGGTCAAAGATGAAGAATAAAAATCCTGTCAATCATTGTCATTATGATGGTTCCGGCAAAGTCAGATGGCACAGTCATTTTGGTGGTGCTGTCATGCATGAACATGACAAGTATCATTCATATGGATTAAATGCTGGGACATTAAAGGAAAATGAGAACAAAAAAATTCCCAAGAGAAGATTAAGTTATTTTGGGAAGAGTAGCACAGAAAAGATACATACTGCAACGGCAGAGAATCCAAAGAGAAGAGTTAAAAAGAATCCAGTTGCAGCCATGACAATGACCAAACTCCTAACCATGGCAGCAATTGCAGCAGGAGCAACATATATGTGGAAACATAGGAATGGGCAGACAAGTACAGAAGTGTAAATTATGAAGAACAATTTTCTGACCAGAGGAGATTTTAGATTTATCAGAACTCTTGGTTGGATTTTTAAGGTAAAACGGATTTACATAAATTGGAGTAACAGCCAAAAGAAATGGCCGGACATTTGGGTAGAATTTGGTAATATTCCAATTATAACAGTTACAGCGGAATGGGCACGACAGGAGGTGGCAGAAAGACGGAAAAGATTAGTACATGAGTACCTTCACATTTTTGGTATGCAGCATGGGAAACATGGAAA
>Ga0265297_10006271_pt1 | contig 17405 bp, 16 predicted proteins | sample Munlanlwell13791_FD_192502 | JGI IMG/M metagenome (GOLD analysis project Ga0265297, IMG submission 192502) | Leachate microbial communities from a municipal landfill in Southern Ontario, Canada - Leachate well 137-91 | ecosystem: Engineered > Solid waste > Landfill > Unclassified | place...
CGGTTAATCTCGCCAGAATGGAAATATTTTTGGTAAGGTGCGAGATGAGAGGCGATGTCTCCTTTCAGGCTCGAAAAATACTCGAGCAGCTTGATGATCATTATTCCCGGATACTCGAAACAGCCAGCGGCTCCCTTAAGGAAAAAGTGGCCGGAAGACTCGCCGGCGAAATAAATATCTTCCTTCAACATCTGCTCCTTAATGAGAGAGTGCCCGACGCGTGTGATGACCGGCTCGCCACCGGCTGCTTGGATAAGATCGACAGTAATCTTACCGGGGCGGGCGTCATAACCGATCCTAGATTGTGGTTTTAGAGTCAGGAATAATTCAGAAAGCCAGCCGCGGATGATGGCCGGATTGATGGTTCGGCCGAGGTTATCGGCGAAAAAGACGCGATCTCCGTCTCCGTCAGTAGCGATGCCGAGATCGGCGCCTTCGGCGAGGACGGCGTCCTGGAGTTGGCGCATGTTTTCTTCTTTGAGGGGGTCGGCTTCATGGGCTGGAAAATTGCCGTCGGGTATAAAGTTTAGTGGGATCAGTTTGATAGGCAGGGCGCTTAGGAGCGGCGTCAAATATGAGGCGCCCATCCCGTTTGCCGCGTCTGCCACGATTTTCAAGGGGCGGATTTTCCCGGGCGAGGCAAAGGTTAGGGTGTAGGCGACTTCATCCCGGAGAGCGCTGTCGTTTTTAGAAACTATGCCGGGTTTTTCGGAAGGGACCAGCCGGCCCGCTTGTATTTCATTTCTCATCCAGATCAGCCCCGTTTCGCCGCTGACCGGTCGTCCCTGGGCACGGACCAGTTTAAATCCGTTCCACTCTTTCGGATTGTGTGACGCGGAAATCATTATTCCGCCTTGATATCCGTAATGGCCGACGGCAAAATAAAGGGTCGAAGTGGCGACTTGTCCCAGATCCACAGCCTCGGCTCCGCCCGCCACCAAACCCCTGATCAGCTCCGCCTTTAGGGACGGAGAAGACAGGCGCATGTCTGAGCCGACAGCGATACATAGCGGTTCAGCTGGCTGGTAGTCGGGATCTATTTTCCGGAGTGCGACAAAAGCCAGGCCGAGCTGATAGGCGAAGGCGTCATCAAGATCTTGCCCGTAGACGCCCCGGATGTCGTAAGCCTTGAATATTTTAGCATTCACGGTAAGCATAATTCCCGATGCCCCCTAGTCCGAACCAAGCGGCTATTAGACAAATAAACCAGCCGACGTAAGGGATGGCAAATAATAACCAGGCGATGATGACGCCGACAATCAGCGGCCAGAGCAAGTGGCTGGGGCGACTCTTGCTGAATTTAGCTATGATTATCTGTCCGATCAAGAGGGCGGATAGGATTTTGCCTAGATAGATGAGGATCAACCAGGCAGTGATAGAGATAAGAGCAAGCGGTAACCCGATCACCGTGAAAGCGAGGACGAGGGCAATCGGCGGTAGGAGGAACATCAGGATGAGACCGGGTAGTATCGTTTTGATCGGTTCGTTTTCCATCTTGTCTAGTATCTTGGGCGTCACATTCTTGCCGATAAAGATCAGGGCTAGACCGACGACCAAGGCGGAGAATATCGCGAATAGTTCTTTCCAGACCCAACGGGTCATATCGCCGTCATTTTTGGCGGGCGGGGTTATCTGCTTAATCTCCCCGGCGATAGCCGCTTGGGAAGATATGGCCGCCGGCGCAGCCGACGTATAAATTAGATCGCCGTTTACAACCGTAGTTGGTGCTAAGGTGAGAGGTGTAATGTCGCGGTTGTCATCGAGGGTGAGATTTACGCTTTTGCCGACGGAGCCGGCTAAGAGAACTTGACCAGCCTGGCCGCCCAAGCTGCCGTCGATCACCCCGCGGGCTTCAACAGTCGCCCCCGCCAGATAGACGTCCCAACCAACGCGGGAATCCGGCCCCAAGACTATATTTGTCCCGAAGGCATTGATATTGCGGGCGACGTCGCCGTTTATCACCAAAGAATTGCCGGCAATGCGGATATTTCCCCCGACATCGCCATCGATGATAATTTCTTGAGCCGCTGCGATGATGTCGCCTTCGATGCGGCCGCTTACCCGTATAGAGCGAGCGGCGGCGATAAGGTCACCGCTGATCGTTCCGTCGATGGTCACAGATTCACCGGCGATATAAAGGTTACCGCTCATGATCTCATCTCGGCCGACATAGACGTTCCCGGTCTCAGCTGCGGCCGCGACGACGGAGCCGAGCGGTATGAATAATAAGGCTGCCAGCAAGAAACCTTTGTAGATTAGCGTTTTCATATTTTTTTAAATTAATCAGTAATATAATTATAGCCCAGATGCGGCCGTCGGGCAATTGACAGTCGCTAACGACTTGGATTAGGCTTCACTTTTTTTAAAAAACTCTTCGCTAAACGGTGTGGTAGCCCGATGAGGATTTTTTATTGCTTTTTAGGGGCCGTTAGGCTATAATATCTCCATATGTTGATGAATAAGACAAGAAAAATTTGGTCAGGTTTTAACCGCTTCGCCGCCTGGTGATCAAGCGGCGGGGCTTTCTTTTTCAGAAACGCCCGTCGGGTGTTTTTTTATTTACTTAGCGCACGGATCAAAATATGTTTTTAGGAAAATCTGACTTTAGGTTAATCATCGCTCTTACAATTTATATCGTTTCGCTATTTGCCGCCAACACTCTTGGCTTGAAGCTGATGCCGTTTCTCTTTGGGACCCATCTTTCCGTTTCCGTGTTCTTTTTCCCCTTCGTATTTTTGATGACTGATGTAATCGGCCAGGTCTACGGCAAAGAGACTGCTAAAACTTTTGTCTGGGCCGGATTTATCAGCATACTCTTGTTCATGGTGTATTCTCTGTTATCGCTCGCGCTCCCTTGGTCATCGGCTTCTCTCTGGGCTCAGGATAGTTACGGTATGATTTTCGGTATTAGCCTGCGCATGTCTCTTGCCTCTCTCTTAGCTTTTGTCATCGCGGAATATCAAGATGTTCTCGCCTTTTTCTTTTTTAAGAAAAAATTACATGATCGGGTCTTCTGGCTGCAGTCCAATCTGTCCAATCTTTGGTCGCAGCTCCTGGATACCCTCATTTTTATGTTTGTTGCTTTTTGGGGAATATATCCCGTAAAAGTCATCCTGTTGATGAGCCTGCCCTGGTGGCTGTATAAGGTAGGTGCCGGCTTGCTGTATACGCCGCTATCCTACCTCGGCATCAGGATGTTAAGATATGAGAAAAGAAACCTATGAAAGTAAAAGCAATCAAAACTCGGTTGTTTCTCCCGGAAGAGAAGTTGTTGCCTTTTATCGATCAGTATTGCCCTATATTGCGAGAGGGTGATATTTTAGTCGTCACCTCCAAAATTGTTGCTCTGGCCGAGGGCCGGCTAGTGACGAAATGGGATAATGCTAAAAAACAAGCCATAATCAAGCAGGAGAGCCAGTTAATGATACCAGCGAAATATATCTGTTTGACCGTGAAAGACGGCATGGTGATGGCTTCGGCTGGAGTCGACGAGAGCAATGGTAACGGAGCGCTCATTCTCTTACCGCGTGATAGTTGGCGGGTGGCGTCGGCGATCCGCAGTCACTTTCGTAAGCGGCGCGGTCTGCGCAAACTCGGCGTAATAATCACCGATAGTCGTAATGCCCCCTTTCGTAAGGGTATCACTGGCGCGGCCTTGGCTTATAGTGGCTTTAAGGGACTCAAGGATTATCGTCGGACACTTGATATTTTTGGAAGGCCTTTCCATTTTTCTCGCGTGGATGTGGCCGATAGTTTGGCAACCGCAGCAGTCCTGTGTATGGGGGAGGGAAACGAAAAGCGCCCACTGGCAATCATTTCTAACGCCCCAGTAACCTATACAGATAAGATAAATAAGCAGGAATTAAGAATAAGTTTAGAAGAAGACATGTATGGTCCCTTATTTCGCCAGACGCGATAAAGAGTCTTTTTGACAAAGAGTTCGACCCTAAACTAATATTTAACCATATGAAATACGAATACCTGCCGCAGGATGCGGCCGTTTGGGAGATTCTTAGCCGTGAAAAGAAGCGGCAGGACGAAGAGATCGAGCTGATCGCTTCGGAGAACTATGCCTCGCCGGCGGTTCTCGAGGCGCTAGGTAGCGTTCTTAATAATAAATACAGCGAAGGCTATCCGGGAAAGCGCTATTACGGTGGCAACTATATTATTGACGAGATTGAAAATCTAGCTATCGCTCGCGCCAAGCAGCTTTTTGGCGCCGAACATGTCAATGTCCAGCCCTTGTCCGGCTCGCCAGCCAACGCCGCCGTTTATATGGCTTTTTTGGAGCCCGGAGATAAAGTGTTAGGTCTGAAATTGGATCATGGTGGTCATCTTTCTCATGGCCACAGCGTCAATTTTTCTGGCCGCCTTTATAATTTCGTCCAATATGGCCTGGATCCCTCCACCGGACGCATCGATATGGATGAGGTAGCAGCGGTAGCTCGTCGGGAGAAGCCCAAGATGATCGTGGCCGGGTTCACCGCCTATTCGCGAGAGATCGACTGGGAAGCCTTTCGGACGATCGCTGATGAGATTGGCGCTTTTACCTTCGCTGATATCGCTCATCCGGCCGGCCTCATCGCCGCCGGAGAGCTCCGGAGCCCGGTCCCACTCTTTGACGTCGTATCCACCACAACTCATAAGACTTTGCGTGGACCGCGCGGCGCCATGATTATGTGCCAAAAGAAATTCGCTAAACAGGTCGACCGCGCTGTCTTTCCAGGAATGCAGGGTGGCCCTCATGATCATGTTACCGCCGCTAAAGCAGTCGCTTTCGGCGAGGCGCTGCAACCGGAATTCAAGGCTTACGCCAAACAGGTAATTAAGAACGCTCAAGCGCTCGCTCAAGATTTTTTGGATCGCGGTTATAGGATAATCTCTGGCGGGACGGACAATCATCTGATGGTCGTTGACCTTGGCCCGCAAGGATTAACCGGGAAAGAAGCCGAGAAGATCCTAGAGAAGATTGGCGTCTCTGTTTCTCGCTCTACGATTCCTGACGATCCCAATCCGCCGCTCGATCCCTCCGGTATTCGGATCGGTACGCCGGCGGTAACGACCCGCGGCATGAAAGAGGCGGAGATGCGCCAGATCGGCGGCTTTATTGTCGAGGCGCTTGAAAAAGGGACTAACGAAGGACGATTAGACAGTTTGAAAGAAGAAGTCCGCGACCTCTGTGGCCGTTTTCCTCTACCGACTAAATAAAAATATGATTAAGACAATAGACGGTTTAGCCATCGCCGAGCGCGTTAAAGATGTTACCGCCCAAGAGGTATTTTCTCATCAAGAGGAGAGGCCGAGTTTGGCTATTATTTTGGTCGGCGAGAGGCCGGATTCGCGTCTGTATGTTTCGCTGAAGCAGCGGGAAGGCAAAAGGGTTGGGATTGATACTCATCTTTATGCTCTAGAGGCGGATGTGCCGGAGAAGGAGTTGATTGAGGTTATCAAGTTTTTAAATAATGACCCCCATATCGACGGCATCTTAGTCCAATTGCCTCTGCCGGATAATTATGATACCGATAAGGTGATTGCCGCCATCGATCCGGAAAAGGATGTAGACGGCTTTCACCCTGATCATCCAGATTATCTCCTGTCACCCGTTCTGGCTTCCGTGGGCGCCTGCTTAAAGCACATTGGTTTTAAGACGGCGGGAAAAACCGCCTGCGTCTTATATAATTCGGAAGTTTTCGGCCTTAGCGTTAAAAAATTTCTGGAAGAGATGGGGCTGGCCGTGAGTTTGAAGAATCACCCCGAGTTAGCGGATTTACTGGTGACGGCGTTAGGCGAGCCCCATAAGATCAAGAAGGGCATGATAAAAGAGGGGGCTGTCATCATTGATATCGGGATTACCACTTCCGGCGACAAGGTCTTGGGGGACATCGATTGGGATGATATTAAAGACAAGGCAGCTTGGGCGACGCCAGTACCTGGTGGAATCGGCCCGATGACAGTGGCCTTCTTATTTAAGAACACTTTAGAGATATTTAAGCGGAAGCAACAACGATGATACATTTAAAGAAACAACAGCTGCGCGAGCTTTTGAAGATCCATTTTGGTTATGACTCTTTCCGGCCGGGGCAGGAGCTGGCGATTGATAATATTTTAGCTGGCCGCGATGCCGTGGTGGTCCTGCCGACCGGTGGAGGCAAGTCGCTTATTTATCAGTTGCCAGCCCTCGTCTTAGAAGGTATCACTCTAGTGATCTCGCCGCTTATCGCGCTCATGAAAGATCAGGTTGACTCTCTCGAGCGGGTTGGCATACCGGCGACCTTCATTAACTCCTCGCTTTCGTCTGCGGAAACGGAGCGGCGTCTCGACGCTCTGGGGAGTGGGGCCTTGAAGATCGTTTATGTTGCGCCTGAGCGTTTCTATAATCAGGAATTCTTGAAGCGCCTTAAAGGACTGAAGATCTCTCTTTTTGCGATCGATGAAGCCCATTGCATCAGCCAATGGGGACATGATTTTCGGCCGAGCTACATGCGACTACGCGATGCCGTTAAGCTGGTCGGTTCGCCGACAGTGGTGGCTCTTACGGCGACGGCAACTCCTGAAGTCCGCGATGACATCGTTCGGCAGCTGGCCTTGGATGATTATGAGATGATAATCACCGGATTTGGCCGGCCAAATTTACAGTTTGCGGTCATCCCGTCCGCTAACGGCCAAAAGATTGAGAATATTGTGGGCTTCCTGACGACTAATCCGGAAATCGGATCAGGAATAATTTATACCGGCACCCGCGCTAAAGCGGATGAGATCCTGGAAGTACTGACGGAATACGATATCAAAGCCGTGGTTTACCATGCCGGTATGGACGGACCGAGCCGCGATTGGGTGCAGGAGCAGTTCATGACTGGCGCTGCTCAGGTAGTAGTCGCTACTAACGCTTTCGGCCTGGGCATCAATAAGCCAGATATCCGTTTTGTGATTCACCATGATCTTCCGGGAACGATCGAAGCCTATTATCAAGAAGCGGGCCGAGCTGGGCGCGATGGCCGTCCTAGCTATTGTCTGTTATTTTATAATCAACAAGACCGCTATCTGCGGGAATTTTTTATCAAAGGTGATAATCCGGCGCCGGAGATGATCATCGAGATCTATGGTTTCCTGCTTGAACGCGCCGCTCAAGAAGATTCTCCATCCGGCACAATCATGGTGACCTACGCAGAGATCGCCCAGAATCTTTCTGATAATGTGCCGGAGATGGCGATTGGGACGTCCCTGAAAATATTAGAAAAGGAAGGTTATATCAGCCGTCCTAAAGAAAAAAGTGCCAGTTCGTATCTACGCGCTAAGCAAGAATGGACGGAAATAATAGCGGCGGTCCCGCCGCGGGCTAAAGTGCAGCGCGAGATTGTCGAACAGCTCGGTACAAAATATCCGCGTGAGCTGTCTGAGGGTTGGGAGTTCAATCCGGAAGAAGCGGCGATCGTTCTCAGGGTTAAAAAGGAGGCGCTACTTAGAGCCGTCAAGAAATTAGCGGAGCAGGGTCTCGTCGAATATCGGCCGCCCTGGCGTGGCACGGAAATAAAGATACTCAGGGAAACTGAGCCGGAAGATATTACTTTGGACTTTAAAGCCCTGAAGACGAAGGCGGCGCGGGCTTACGAAAAATTGGATGAGATGGAAAACTACGTTTATTCCACCTCTTGCCGTCAGCAGTTTATTCTTAATTATTTTGGCGAATCGGGCGCCTTGCCGTGCGGCAAATGTGACAGCTGTCTCAGAGGAGAGCGTCGGTCCGGCGGGAAGGTTGTTAGCCGATTAAAAAAAGAATATTTAGGCTAATTTTAGCTTTATAATAAAATAGTTCGGCTTCGGGTAGTTGTTTTGTTGACACCCCCCAGGGGTGTATGATATCATATTAGTATGAAAACCCCCGAGCAGCGGTTGAACAATGTAATCGGACAGCTTAGCGGTGCCAAGAAGATCCTAGCAGAGCCGCAGCGCGACTGTTTTCTTTTGTTAACACAGCTCAAGGCGGCCCGGAGCGCTCTATCGGCTCTTATGGATAAGATAGTTGGAGAAGAGTTCGATCGTTGTCTAATTGATCCCCAGCGTCACGATAAAGCCAAGATTGAAAAGATTTTTAAAGAGATAATAAATAAATAAAAAATTTATGTCTAACGCCATAGAACTGAAGAAAGAAAATTTTGCGGAGGAGGTCTTAAAGAGCGAACAGCCGGTGCTGGTTGATTTTTGGGCACCTTGGTGCACACCGTGTCGGATGATGGCGCCGATCCTCGACGACCTGGCCGGTGAGATGGCCGGAAAATTGAAGATTGCTAAGTTAAATACTGAGGACGCTGGTAATCAGGATTTGGCGATCGAATATCAGATCCAGAGTATCCCGAATATGAAACTCTTCAAAGGAGGGCAGGTCATCGCTGATTTTATCGGCCTTCGAGACAAGGAGAGCCTGCGCAACGACCTTGAAGCCCACTTGAATAAATAATCATAACAGCGGACCCGCTTAGTCAGGTTCCGCCGTTTTATTTTTATGAGCATCTTTGCCGAGAATCGCCGCCGTCTTGAGGACATTCAGCGCCTCGAAGGTATCAGCGACCAGGAGATGGCCCCCCTCCGGGAATCAGTTGAGACTAATTATCAAGAATTGATAGTTGGTGGCCGCAAGTATCCGGCTTGGCGCATCGTTTATAATCGGGCCCTCGGTCCAGGAAAGGGCGGTATCCGCTTCCATCCGGATGTAAACGAGGATGAAGTTAAGTCGTTGGCTTTTTGGATGGCGCTTAAGAATTCTTTGGCCGGCATTCCCTACGGTGGAGCTAAGGGTGGAGTGAAATTCGATCCAAAATTAACTGACCAGAAGGAACTGGAGGCGGTCAGCCGTGCCTATATCGGCGCCTTCCATAAATATCTGGGTCAAGATAAAGATATCCCTGCGCCCGATGTTTACACGAACAGCCAAGTGATGTCTTGGATGCTTGATGAATTTGAGAAACAGACCGGACATCACGAGCCCGGAATGATAACTGGTAAGCCGGTCGAACTCGGGGGCATTGCAATGCGCGGAGATGCCACGGCCCAGGGCGGATATTTAGTGGCCAAGGAAATGATCGCTAAGTTTTTGGACGGACGCGTCGGTGCCAGCGTGGTTATCCAGGGTTTTGGTAACGCCGGCCTGTTCATGACCGAGAAACTCCACGCGGACGGTTGCCGTGTGCTCGCAGTTTCCGACAGTCGTGGCGGTATATACGATGAAAATGGCCTGGACATCAAGGCGCTTGCCGCCTGGAAGAACGCCGGACATCCGGTTAATGAATATGCCGGGGGAAAGGCGATAACCAATAAAGAGCTGTTGGAACTCAAGACCGATATCCTGGTGTTAGCGGCACTTGAAAATCAGATTACAGTTGACAACGCCCCTCGCGTACAGGCTACTTGTCTTCTGGAATTAGCGAACGGACCGATAACTTATGAAGCGGATAGCCTCTTAGCCGCTGCTAATAAAGTAGTTGTTCCTGACATCCTCGCTAATTCTGGCGGGGTGATTGTGAGTTACTTTGAATGGGCACAGAATAAGACTGGACAGATACTCGACGAAGAATATCTCCGTCAATTATTAGAGAAGAAGATGAAAGAGAATTGGTCGCGAGTTTATGAAGCTTACCAATCTCACGCCGGTGAGCGGACGCTTCGCCAGGAGGCCTACGCGTTAGCCATTAAGCGCATCTTGGCGGCCGAAAGGTGGCGAGGGAGATAAATATATCCCTTTGAATCTCAATTGAAATTAAAAGACGGGCTTTAGGGCCCGTCTTTTTAGATTTTTCTTTGGCGGTAGATTATTGGGCCGGAGCACACTCGGCAGCGGTGTTGGCCGAGGCGACAGTGCCGGTGCCGAAGCCCGGAGCGGGCTGATCACTCGGCAGTACGGTCTGACATTCCGTCGGCGCGTTATTGAAGGCGCTGCAGACGGTGCTTAAGAGGGAGGCGGAATCGCGACCGGAAGAAACTTCCTGGCCGTTGATAACGAGGGTCGGAGAACCGGCTACACCGTATTTCGTGTTATCGGCCTTATTTACATCAAAGCCTGGGTAACTACCCTGGAATCCGACCTGATTTCGGAAATTATCCATGATCTTATATTCCTGGTCGGTCTGGGTGTAGCAAGAGTTGAGCTTCGTCGTGTCGATACCGGTTGAAGCCACACAACTCGCGTCTTCGCCAGCGATCAGGAAGCACTTTAGATAAGCTTGGAGTTTATCGGGCTGATTTTTCTGGATGCAGTATTGATTGATCTGCTCTTTGAGTTCCTTTTCTCCGTGCATCGCGTAGTCGACGAATTTAAGTTCGAAATCAATCTTGCTACCCAGAGTTTCTAAGACCGGCAGGATGCCTTTCTCGATCTGTGTGCCGTAGGGGCAGTGGCTCATGACGAATAGTTCCAGTTTCGGCTTATCGCTCTTTACGCTCACCGTGCTGACCGGAGCCGCGCCGTCGGCTGCCGCCGCGTCCGTGCCGCCATTTGATATTTCATCAATGTTCATGGCTTGCGGGAAGAACAGCTTGCCGTCTTTAGAAATATAGGATTCTACAACATCACTAACGATATCGATTTTCAGCTTGTAAAGATCATACTCTTCGGAAATATCCCGAATGGTCGCCTTCATGCCGCTTTGCATCAGGTAATCGTTGATGAAGCTTTCGGCTCGTGTTTGGGCTTCGGTCGTGCTCAGTTCTTTATCGCCTGGCTTCTGGAAGGAGAAGATGGCGATGAGGGCGAGGGCGATGACTAGGAGGACCGGCAAAGTGATTCGCAGGAAAGTCTCGCGCCCGAAGAGGCTCTTGATTTGTTTCATATCTATGTTTGATGCTCGCTCAGAAAATCCGCGTCAAGACGGAATTTTCACCCGCTCGCTTGTTTAAATAATTAAAGGGATAATCCCATTATATAAGAAAATAAAAATGGCGTCAAAGGCTAAATTAGTGTCGGGGGAGGGCGTCGGACAATTGCCGAGGAGGATCTATCTGGAAGTTTCGTTGTTCGCCCTGTCGGTCACGAAAAGCCAGTCGGTCGGCGACCAACCAGACCCGGCCGAGGGCGAGTTTGTGATTTTTATCCTTGGTCTTTTTGGTCGAATAGAGGTCGTCGCCGACTAGAGGGTGCCCGTAGGCGAAAAAATGAACGCGGATCTGATGGGTCCGACCGGTCTTGATTCGAACCCGGACCAGGGCGAAATTGACGAATTTTTGGAGGACGGTGAATTCCGTCTCGGCTTGGCGGGACTTGAACCAACTGTCGATATTTCCTTGATCGCGCCGGTGCGGATGTCGTCGCACTAGGAGATCGCTGGAACCGGCGGGCAGAGCCGCCATCCGGTAGCCTTCCTGCGCGCGGGTGATCGGAAAATTGATCACGTCGCCATCGGTCGTGAAACGACCGTGGGCCAGAGCCAGATATTCCTTAAGGATTGTTCGGTTTTTGAACTGACTCTTCAAGTTTTCGAAGCTTTCGTTGTTGCGGGCGATTACCATTAGGCCGCTGACTTCCTTGTCTAGGCGGTGGACTAAACCCGGGCGGATCGGAGCGTCGGCCGCCGGAGTGTCGCCGACTGAAGTGATGTCCGGGTAACGTTCAATCAGCCAATCAACGAGAGTCGGCTCTTTTAAGTTACCGCCAGCGTGGACGGCCAAGCCGGCCGGTTTGTTTATTACCAAATAATCATCCGTTTCGGAAATTATTTCCGGAATCAGCGACTCAAGTAGGGCGGAAGCGTGGATTTTCATAACTTATAATTAGCGGTTGAGATTTAGATATTAAACGTCGGATGTTAAATATTAGAACCCGTATAGGTCGCGCTGCCCTCGGTGGGTGGGCCGTCCTGGTTCCGGAAAATCCGATCCAAATCAGTCCTTTTTATTCCGCCGAGCAGATACATGGAGACGAGATAGACTAGAGTCGCCACCGTCATCGTCCAGACGACTTCCCAGATCGGTGGTTGGCTGGCTGGCCCGAAGAAGAAGAGGAAGGCCGCCATAACAAGGGCGCTGAGCAGGGATTTGGCGGCGACGGACCAGCGGGGCCGGAAGCGGCTGTATTTATATACGCAATATCCGGAGAAGATGGCAATCATGATTTCGCTGTAGATGGTTACTCCGGCCGCTCCGAAGTAGGAAAAGCGTGGGATGAAATACAGGTAAGCGATGAGCGAGCTCAGGCTGGTAAAGATATAAAAACGAATCATCTTTTTTTGGCGGTCGAGAGCGATAACGGCATGGGCCAGGACTGTGCCGGGGAAGATTGCCGCGACCCCGAAAATGAGTATCTGTAAGATCGGTCCGGCCGGAGCGAAATCTTGGCCGCCGGTATAGAGCATAATCGGACCGCCGAACCATTGGGCGCCGACGGCCAGCGGGATAGCGAGAGCGATCATGAAATCAAAAGACTTCTGCAAGACTTTCATGAAGAAGGCACGGTTTTTTTCCAGCCAGTTGGCGGTCAGGATCGGCAGAATAATTCCGGCGAACATGAAAGGAATTGTGGTCAAGACATCGACTATGCGGTAGGTAGCGCCATAGAGACCGACTTCTTCGAAGCGCCGAAAAAGGGATAGGAGTAAGGTATCGGCCCGCAGGTAGATCAGGTTTAGGACGATTGTGACAGCGAGCGGCCATGATTTAGCAATGATCTTCTGCCAGAGAGGCCAGTCAAACTCCCAGCGGACTACCGCGAATTTAAGGGAGAGGACATAGTGGAGCAGGAAATTGACACCGGCTGCCATGATAGTTGCTAGCAGTATGCCATTTAGACCCAGGCCCATGTTTCTGATCACGATCAGGCCAGCGATCAGGACGAGCCGGCTGGCCATCTCCGCTACGGCATCCCGGCTCATACTTAATTTTTTTTGGAAGAGACCGATCAGGACTTGATTAAGAGCGGGAAAGAGGAAAGAAACGGCGGTGATAAGCACTCCGAATTTTATTTCAGCGATATAGGGGAAGAACCAGACTACGACCGGAGCTAATATCAGGAAAAATAGCGAGGAAACCAGGCGGAAGCTGAAGAGATTATTGAGTATCTTTTTTTCCGGAACACCCGGGGCGCTGATCATCTGGGCGGTTACCAGTGTCAGGCCGAAATCGGAGGCCACGGCGAAAAACGTCAGGAAGGTGATGATCGTCGTGTATTCACCGAATCCCGCCGGACCCAGGTAGCGCGTTATAATCACAATCGCCCACAGACCCAGGATCGTGGATATTAGCTTACTGGCGATCTGGATCAAAGTGTTGTGCGCTACTTTCTTAACCAGGTTCATTTTCTTGTATTTTTAGAGATACTTTTATATAATATAGCTGAAAGTCGTCCGCTGTGGTGCGACACTATAATTATACCAATAATAAAGCCGATATGACCAGACGCCAAAAAGCCTTATTATCCTTGGTTTTTTTGAGTTTATTGAGCTTCATGGTCATCACTATTGCCCCATCTGTTCGGGCCGATAGCACACTGGTTGCTAATCAAGAAGGCTTTCAGGAGCTGAATGACGTTTTTGGTGGCGCTCCGGCCGATATTCGCCTGACAGTGGCTAAGATCATTACTATAGTTTTGGGTTTTTTGGGTATAATATTTATCGGCCTTACGGTTTTTTCCGGTTTTCAGTATATGACCTCGGCTGGTAATGAAGAAAAAACCAAGAAAGCCGTCGATTTGCTGAAGAACGCAATCATCGGCTTAATTATCATCTTGGCGGCCTGGACAATTACCCGTTACGCCGTTATAATCCTTAGCAAGACCGTGAACGGAACGATCGATTATCTGCGCTATCAGTAGCGTTTACGATTACCACTGGCTTTGACAAGATCCGGAAAAGTGCTATTATGTAAGTATCAAGCTAGTTGTTAATCACAATTAGCTTTTTGTTTTAAATTGCCTAAATAATGGATCAGGAATAAAACTGGTCGCTAAAAATATGTCAGAAATCAGTAATGCCATCAAACAGCTCTGCGAAGAAAAGAATCTGGATTATAAATCGGTAATCGCAGCTGTCGAGTTGGCTCTCGCTGCCGCCTACCGTAAGGATTATGGCGAACGTAATCAGAACATCGTTGTTAAGTTCGATCCTTTGGCCGGAACGAGCCAGATTTTTGATGTTAAGAAAGTAGTTGATAATTTGCCAGAGCAAGAAGAGGCTGAGATGCTGAAAAATCTTTATAATCCTAATCCTAAAGATCTTCATAAAGAAGAATTTAGAGCCGAGTCCCGGCGAGCCCTCGTGGAGAGTGGTGATGAGGGCGAAGAAGAGGGTAAGAAGAAATTCAATCCGAAAACGGATATCCAGCTCAAAGAAGCCATGATCCTCAAGCACGATGCTCAGGTCGGAGAAGAGATAGTGACTGACTTGCCCATCCCGTCGACCTACGGCCGCATGGCGGCGCAAACCGCTAAGCAGGTGATCATCCAGAAACTGCGCGAGATGGAACGCGATATGATCTTCAGCGAATTCAAGAGCAAGGAGAAAGAGGTTGTCTCCGGCATCGTTCAGCGTCGCGAAGGCCGCTTTGTCTTTGTTGATCTGGGTAAAGCGGTCGGTCTACTGCCCGCGGAAGAACAGATTTATAACGAGCGTTATAACACCAATGACCGGCTTAAGGTTTTCATCAAGGAAGTGCGCGAAGGCCATAAGGGGCCGGAGATAATTCTCTCGCGCCGTGCTGAAGAGATTCTTCGTAAAATTTTCTATCTGGAAATTCCGGAAGTAGCCAACGGTCTGGTGGAGATAAAAGCCGTCGCCCGTGAGCCGGCTCCCGTTCGAAAGTAGCGATCTGGACTGAGGCTGATAACGTCGATCCAGTCGGTTCCTGTGTGGGCCAGCGCGGTTCCCGCGTCCAGACTATAATTGGCGAACTAGGCGGCGAAAAGATCGATATCATAGAATATAGCGAAGACCAAGAGAAATTTATTGCCAATGCTTTGGCGCCCGCTAAAGTCATGTCAATCGAACTGGACGAAGCCGAGCACAAGGCGATCGTCAAGGTTTCTCCCGATAAGTTGTCGCTGGCGATCGGCAAGGCCGGGCAGAATGTCCGCCTGGCGGCTCGTCTCAGCGGTTGGAAGATTGATATAATCGAAGCCTCTGAAGAGGGGGAGAAAAAAGTCTTGAGTGCCGATGAAGAAAAACTGGAAATGGTTGAGGATGAAGAGGCGGCTACAACTTCGGAAGTGGCTGAAGCAGCGGCTGAAGTCGCGCCGGCCGAAGTCGAAAAAGAAACGGCGTCCAAAAAAGAGTCAGAGGCAAAACCTAAGACCAAGAAGAAGACTGTTAAAAAAACTAAAAAAGAATAATCCCTGGCTATAGGGGTTAATTTTAAAAATTATGCCAACAAATCTGTTGATCTTGGGCAGCGCGGTCGTTGCCCTGGTTTACGGGGCGATCGTCATCGCCAGTATCTTGCGGCTGCCAGACGGTAACGACAAGATGAAGGAGATCGCCCGGGCGATCCAAGCCGGCGCTAAGGCTTTCTTGAACCGCCAGTATAAGTCCGTGGCTATCGTGGCTGCGGCCCTGTTCCTCATAATTGGTTTCTTGCCGGTTCTGGGCTGGCTGACCGCCGCCGCTTTTTTGAGTGGAGCGGTTTTGTCCGGCTTAGCCGGCTATATCGGTATGTATGTTAGTGTCCGGGCTAATGTTCGGACGACGGAAGCGGCCCGCGGCGGGCTAGCTAAGGCCCTGAATGTCGCCGTGAAAGGCGGCAGCGTGACTGGTATGCTGGTCGTCGGGCTGGCTCTTCTCGGTACGGCCGGTTTTTATTTTTTAACCGCCGATCTCCATGCGCTTATCGGTTTTGCTTTCGGCAGCTCCCTGATTTCTATCTTCGCCCGTTTGGGAGGCGGCATTTATACGAAAGCGGCTGATGTCGGCGCCGATCTCGTTGGTAAAGTTGAAGCCAACATCCCAGAAGACGATCCCCGTAATCCCGCGGTCATCGCCGATAACGTCGGCGATAATGTCGGCGATTGTGCCGGCATGGCCGCCGATCTTTTCGAAACTTACGCCGTGACGACGATTGCCGCGATGGTACTTGGTAGTTTGCTCGCCCCTGGTAATGGCGCCATGATCATGTACCCGCTCGTCTTGGGGGCGGTCTCGATCATCGCCTCGATCATCGGCATATTTTTCATCCGCCTGGGAAAGAAGAACAACATTATGCAGGCCCTATATAAAGGTTTAGTGGCGGCTGGCCTACTCTCAGCCATCGCTTTCTATCCCGTCACAAATTATTTCATGGCCGCGGGAGACAGCCTGCGTGTCTATCTGGCTAGCTTGATTGGTTTGGCAGTGACCGGCCTACTGGTTGTCATCACCGAATACTATACTTCTACTTCCTTCCAGCCGGTTAAGGATATCGCTGAAGCTTCCAAGACCGGACACGGGACCAACGTCATTGCCGGCCTGGCCGTATCAATGAAGTCCACTGCTTGGCCAGTCGTTGTCATCGTCGCCGCCATCGTCGCCTCCTTCTCGCTCTTCGGATTATATGGCGTCGCCGTCGCCGCCATGGCTATGTTATCCATGGCCGGGATCATTGTGACGATCGACGCCTATGGTCCAATTACCGATAACGCCGGTGGCATCGCTGAGATGGCGGAACTCGGCGAAGACGTCCGCAACGTCACCGACCCCCTCGATGCGGTCGGTAACACGACAAAGGCAGTCACCAAGGGTTATGCCATCGGCTCGGCTGCTCTTGCCGCCCTGGTGCTCTTTGCTGACTTTACCCATTCGCTGCCGGACGGTTTCGAATTCATGATCAATAACCCCTATGTTCTCGCCGGTCTCTTTTTGGGCGGTCTTCTGCCTTATCTTTTCGGCGCCATGGCTCTTAAGGCTGTGGGACGCGCGGCCGGCTCCGTGGTCGAAGATGTCCGCAATCAGTTTCGGGAAAAACCGGGCATCATGGCTAATACCGAGAAGCCTGATTACGGACGGACTGTCGATATCGTAACTAAGGCGGCTCTTAAGGAAATGATTATCCCAGCCCTCATTCCGGTGGTAGCCCCGCTCATCGTCGGCTTCGGTTTCAATCTTTTTGGTCCGGGGCACGGTCTAGAAGCGCTTGGCGGCTTACTAGTTGGTTCAATCATCACCGGTATCTTTGTTGCCGTTTCAATGACATCCGGCGGCGGCGCTTGGGATAACGCTAAAAAATATATTGAAGCTGGTAACTTCGGCGGCAAGGGATCGGATGCCCACAAGGCGGCCGTAACCGGGGATACGGTTGGCGATCCTTATAAGGATACCGCTGGCCCAGCCATCAACCCGATGATCAAGGTCTTAAATATTGTCGCCCTCCTAATCGTCGGCTTGTTGCTCCTCTAAAGTTTTTACCTTTTGTTAGTAGAAGACGCCCGATAGGGCGTCTTTTTTTATTCTTGATTTTTACCT
>Ga0265297_10006272_pt1 | contig 17404 bp, 12 predicted proteins | sample Munlanlwell13791_FD_192502 | JGI IMG/M metagenome (GOLD analysis project Ga0265297, IMG submission 192502) | Leachate microbial communities from a municipal landfill in Southern Ontario, Canada - Leachate well 137-91 | ecosystem: Engineered > Solid waste > Landfill > Unclassified | place...
GGAGAATTTATACCGATTTATCGGTATAAATTGGTAGGAGAGCGTTCTGATGACGGCGAAGGTCAAGGCGTAAGCCAGGCTGGAGTTGTCAGAAGTGAGAATGCAGGCATGAGTAACGAAATCCCGGTGAGAACCCGGGACGTCGAAATATCCAAGGATTCCTCAGCTACGTTGTTCGTCTGAGGGTTAGGCGATCCTAACATGAGGCTAGTGTAGTGCTAGCGTAGTGGATGGGTAACCGGTTAATATTCCGGTCCTTTCAGATATTCGTTTTAATTTGGGGCATGACGATATGTGGACGATTTAGGGTTGTGGTGAAAATACAGCCTTTAAGTGTCTAACTAGAAGGGGTAGGTAAATCCGCCTTTTCGTTTTAAAGTGAAGCACGAGTAGAAGTTCGAGTAATCGGACAACTAAATCTGACCTATGTATCCAAGAAAACTGTCGCAAATAGAATATTTGAAATTCGTACTAAAACCGACACTGGTGGATAAGTCGAGTAGACTAAGACGATTGGAAGAAAGATGATTAAGGAAATCAGCAAATTAACTGGGCGTAAGCTTTGCGAGATGCCCTGCCCCGATTTATCGGGGTTACAACAAAAGAATGCACGGCGACTGTTTACCACAAACACAGGTCCATGCTAACCCGTAAGGGGATGTATATGGGCTGAAACCTGACCGGTGCTAGAAGGTTAAATGAGAGAGTGATGGGGAGCAATCCTTTGAGCTTTTGATTGAAGCCCTAGTGAACGTCAGCAGTAACTCTAACTGTTCTAAGGTAGCGAAGTCCTTTGTCGGGTAAGTTCCGACGCGTATGAAAGGTTTAACGACCGTGCAACTGTCTTAATCATCTATCCAGTGAAATTGAAAGAGCGGTGAAGATGCCGTTTAATTACTACAGGACAAAAAGACCCCATGAAGCTTTACTGGATCTTTACATTGACAAGAATTTAGTGATTGTTTAGCGTAGGAGGGAGCCGCAAGGCGAAAATGAAACACCTCCCTTTGTTATTTTTGAGTCTAACTCATTCCGATGTATCTCGGAAGAGGACCGTGTATGGTTGCTAGTTTGCCTGGGGCAGGCACCTGCAAAAGAGTAACGCGGGTATACAAAGGTCAACTTGGTCCGGCAAGAAATCGGGCTATAAGTGTAAAAGCATAAGTTGGCTTGACTGTGAGACTTACAAGTCGAATCTTCCGCAAGGGAGAGATCCAAACAATTTTGATTTTGGATTCAGGGTCGAAAGACGGTTTTAGTGATCCTCGTGACCTATTTGGTATAGGCACGGGCTTACTGGATAAAAGCTACTCTGGGGATAACAGGCTAGTCGCATCCGATAGTTCATATTGACGATGCGGTTCGGCACCTCGATGTCGACTTGGCGCATCCTGGCCCTGAAGAAGGGGCCAAGGGTTGGTCTGTTCGCCCATTAAAGCGCTGCGTTAGTTGGGTTCAGAGCGTCGCGAGACAGCTCGGTCTCTATCCGTAGTAATCGTTCGATTCTTGAAGGGATTCATCCACAGTACGAGAGGACCTGGATGAGGGAACCGCTGGTGTGCCAGTTGTACTGTCAAGTGCATTGCTGGGTAGCTACGTTCTTATAAGATAACTGTTGAAAGCATCTCAAACAGGAAACTGACCCTAAGATAAGGAATCGTTGTTCGCCGCAAGGCGAATGAAAAATCGCCGGGAGACTACCGGTTAATACTTTGCGAGTGGAAGATCTGTAAGGATTTAAGCTAAGCAAAGAGATGATTGAAGAAATTTCTCAACATATATTTGGCTTTCAGCCCCGATCAAAATTCGGGTTTGGAAGCTGAATAGGGCAACTCAATTTAGAGGCCAAGAGAATAAATGAAATGAAAATGCCCCGATAAATCGGGGTCGTGTTTTAAGGCAAAAATTCGTCGTCTAAGACTTGAATTTTTACCTAAAAAAACGAATATTTACTTTAATTTTAGTTTTTCAATTCTGGTCACTGGAGCGAGGTGGACCCACCTCTTCCCATTTCGAACAGAGAAGTGAAACGCTTTAGCGCTGACAATAGTCTTCCCGCAAGGGATCTTGAAGATAGGTCGTGGCCGGAATTGAGAAACTAAACGAAAATTTCTAATTACTAATGTCTAATTTCTAGTTAGAAAAAGATTCAATAAATTATTTAACAATTTGTTTTAAATTCTAATTTTTAGATATTAGAAATTAGGATTTAGAAATTATTATTTATTTATTTGGGGTAAACAATCCCGCGAAAGCTCCCAAGTAATTGGGAGATTTTTTTAAAATGAAAAAAGATAAAAAAATCAAAAAGTCAAAAGAAATTTTGACTATGGAGGATTTATTAAAATCCGAAGGAATAGAAAAACTTGGCTTTAAAAAAGGACAAGAAGTAAAAGGAAGAATTACTACTATTAAGAATAAAGCAATTTATATCGATATTGGTGGTAAAACTGATGCAGTTGTTTTGGGAAAAGAATTTGAATTTGTAAAAGATTATGTTTCTGACCTAAAAATTGGAGACGAAATTGAAGTTCAGATTAAATCTCCAGAAAATGACAAAGGGCAAATTTTAGTATCGATTCGAGGAGCAGCTAGTGGTTATGGCTGGAATTATTTCAAAGAAAAAGAAAAATCGGGCGGAGAAGTAACTGTCTTTGCTAAAGAATTGAACCGAGGTGGAGCAGTAGTTATTGCACCATTTGGTTTCTTTGGATTTATCCCAGGTTCTCAAATTGGGGGTAAATATGACGGTGATCCAGACAAAATGATTGGCAAGAAAATTAAGGCCAAAGTTTTGGAAGTTGACCAAGCCAAAAACAGATTAGTATTTAGCGAAAGATTAGTTTCTGAACCAGATAAAGTTGGTGAAGAAGTCGGAGCTATCGAAAATTTGAAAGTAGGTGATGTTTTTGAAGCTGATGTAGTTAGAGTCGAACCATTTGGAATTTTTGTCAAAGTAAATTGCGATAACAATGGGGCACCTTTGAATTTGGAAGGATTGGTCCATATTAGTGAAATTTCTTGGGAAAAAGTGGGTGATTTGGCTGGTATGTTTAAAACTAAAGACAAGGTTAAGATTAAATTAATTAGTAAAGATGACGGCAGACTCCAATTTTCTATTAAGAGATTGAGTGATGATCCATGGGAAAAGATTGAAGACAAATATCCTAAGGATAAAGAAACTGAAGGTGAAGTAGTAAGAATTGCAAACTTTGGAGCTTTGGTGAAATTAGAAACCGGAGTTGAAGGTTTGATCCATATTTCCAAACTTACTGGAGGAGTCAATCTTAAAGAAGGAGAAAAAGTTCAAGTTTACATTGAAAGTATTGATGTAGCTAAAAGAAAAATTTCTTTGGGAATTGTAGAGACTAGTAAGAAAAACGTAATTTACAAGTAATTTTTATTTGGTAATTTCAGAATCCCCCTTAATTGGGGGGTTTTTGGTGGAAATAATGTGAGTAATTTTGAGAAATAAAAATAAATTGAGAAGAGATAAGGGGAGGCCGGCGAGGGCTTGATGATAGGTGAGAATATCTTTGATAGGCCAAAGAAATTGAGGAAACCACCAGCTACGGAAAAGATTCAACCAAAAAATAAGACTGAGGGGAATCCAATATTTTAGAACTTTGGGGTAGTAGAAACATAAAAATAAGCCACTGACAATACCAATATAGGCGTAACGATCGAGCATATTTGTTAGAAACAACCAACTACCAAAGGAGACAATAAAAAGAGCGGAGAGGATAGACTTGAGATTTAACTTATTTTTCAAAATACGAAAAGATTGAAAATTGAGTAAGACATAAAAAATAAAAGATAAAGTTTTGGTGAAAAAAGAGGTTTTTGGAGGACTGTCGAGAACAAAAATATGCCAAAAGTTGTAGGAATTGATGGTAAGGGCATCGATGCGATTGAGAATTCTTTGGATAAGTTTGTCGGGGGAAATATTAAAAACAGAAACGGTTAAAAAAGTAATTAGTAGACAAAGGCTAATGGAAATTAGAATGGAAGTTAGTTTTGGTTTTTGACGGAAGTAAATATAGAGAAAGAGGGGAATAAGAAAAAATGAGGTAGGTTTGAGGGAAAATGAAATGAAAAATAAAATTGAAGAAAGAGAAGGGGTTTTGTAGGAAACAAAAGCTAATAAAATAAAAAGAAAAGCGAGAGGGTCGGTTTGACCCCAAAGACTACTGATATACCAGGAAAATGGAGAAAAAAGAAAAATGGTGGGGAAAAGATAGGACTTGGTGATTTGGAAGAGAATAATGGCGATAAAAATATCGGCAAGAATGGGAAATAATTTGAGAATAGTAAGATAACTTTGGGGAAAAGGAATTGAAGGGGAAACTGGAATATTGTAATTTTTGACAAAATCAAAATACCAAAGGAGATGACTGGGGGCAAGACGATATTTGACAATGAAGTTGGTGGAGTGGCGTAAAAAATCTAGAGATTGGTAATAAAATTGACAAGAAGAATAATAATAAAGATTGATAAGGGGAACGTCGTTGGGCCAGGACCAAGTCCATTGTTGGTGATGATAAAGTTGATTTGGACCTTGATCGACCATGAGTTGGCCATAACTAGCATGGGCAAGGTGATCAACATGCTGGACAAGAGGTGTTAATATAAGGCGGAAAATTAGGGATAATATTATTATTAAAATAAGTTTTTTCAATAGTTAATTTTACACTGACTTTGTTAGAGGCGCTAGAACTGATGATTTTGGAAATATCTGAGTTATAATCGGGTCAGTTAATATTTTTTTAAAAAAATATGAATATGGAAATATCACCATGGGAATTTGGAACTAGTATTGGTTGGATGAAGACTTTTTATAATATAGAACAAGAAAAACAAGAGAAAATTGAAGGCAGTTTTGGTGAAAAGTTTGGAGAAACAGTTGGAGAGGAGATGTATACGGCAATGAGAGAAACGATTGATTGCCGTCGTCAAAGGTTGATTGATTGTTTGAAGATGATTAGAGGAGAAAGTATTGAATATCAAGAAATGAAACCATCGGAACTTTCCAGAAATTTGAACGAATGGGTTAATGAGGAGCCTTTTTCTATTTGTGGAAATAGAAGAATTTATTTTTTCCAAAATGAAATTAGAAAGATTGATGAAGAAAAGAGAATAAGAGATAGAAAAGATATAAATTTTTGGGGACTTAAGAAAGGAGAACATATTTTTGGGTTGGATTTTATTTTACGAGGAAAAGATAAATAAATTTAAGTATAATTGAGAGATGAAAAAAAAGGAGATAATTTTTGTTTGCAGTAATTGTGGTAATGAATTTGGAAAATGGATGGGGCAGTGCAGTGCTTGTAAAGAATGGAATACTTTAAAAGAAATGTCTAATTCAAAATTTCTAATGTCTAAAAAAAATGGTCGCCTACGTCAAGACTTCGGCGGGCCGAGGGAAATAAAAAATTTGGCCAAAATAAAGATAAATGAGAGCGATTTTACTAATATATTTTCATCTAACATATCGGAATTTGATAGGGTTTTGGGTAAAGGAATTATTCGTGGTTCAGTAACCCTTTTTGCGGGAGAACCAGGGATTGGGAAAAGTACTTTATTGACTCAATTAGTTGGAAAGATAGGTGGATTGTATATAGCTGGGGAGGAATCTGCTGAACAAATAGCTTTGAGAGTTAGACGACTGGGATTAAATGCCCAAAATTTCGACATTTTTGAAAGCAATTCAGTTGAAGAAATTGAAGAATATTTAAATCGAGTAAATAATTTGTACAAAATAGTGGTAGTAGACTCGATTCAGGTGATGGCCGCCTCCACTTCAAGTTGCGGCGAGCCGAGGGGAGCTGTAGGAAGTGTTAGTCAAATTAAGGAGTCGGCTTTCCGATTAATCCAGTTGGCTAAAAGTTTGGGGGTGGCAATGTTTATAGTGGGACATGTAACTAAAGACGGGGATATTGCTGGACCAAAATTGTTGGAACACATGGTGGACACAGTTTTGTATTTTGAGGGGGAGAAAAATGGAGACCTAAGAATTTTGCGGACAACTAAAAATAGATTTGGCCCGACTGATGAGGTGGGAGTTTTTCGAATGGAAGAAAAGGGATTGAAAGAAATAAAGTCGGAAGAGATAAATATGTTGGGATCAAATCAGGAAAAAATTGGATCGGCAGTTACGGTAGTGGTGGAGGGGAGTAGACCAATGATGTTGGAAATTCAGGCTTTGGTGGTAGAGAGTTTTGCCCCAATGCCAAAACGGATTTTTGCAGGAATTGATTTTAATAGAGGACAATTGTTGGTGGCGGTGGCTCAAAAAAATTTGGGAATGCCACTTTATAAATATGATGTGTTTGTATCGGTAACCGGAGGAATAAAGATTGAAGAAACGGGAGTAGATTTGGCGGTGTTGGCGGCAATGTGGAGTTCATATAAAGAAAAAGTTTTGGAAAAAAGTTCGGTGTGGGTGGGAGAAGTAAGTTTGCTGGGTGAAGTAAAAAAAGTAAAAGGTTGGGAAAAGAGAAAAAAAGAAGCTGAGGCGATGGGAAGGAAGATAGTGGAAATCGGAAATGTGAGAGAATTAAAGTAATGAGAAAGATTGAAAAGATAATAAATAATTTGAGAAGGAGACATTGGCATATTGGGGTAATGGAATCGTGTACGGGGGGAGCAATAATAAATTCGATAACAAATGTGCCTGGGGCTTCGGATGTTTTTGGGAATGGAAAAGTAACTTATGGCAATGAGGCAAAAATTGAAGCTGGAGTGAACAGAAAAGTAATAGATAGATATGGTGTATTTTCGACGGAAGTGGCAGAGGAAATGGCTAGAAAAATTGGAGGGGAAGTAGGAATAGGGGTAACTGGAAACTTACCGGGAGAAGTTTTTGTGGCAATAAGAATTGGTAATGAAATAAAAACTGAAAAATTAAAAATAGAAGAACCGACTTCGTTGAAACTTCGTCGAGTCGAAGCAAGGAAAGAGATGAAAAGGGAAGTGGTGGAGAGAATATGTGATAAAATCGGACAGATCTTTGAAAAATAAGTTTGGAAGAGAGGGTTTAAAAATGAAGAAGGGGTCTCGGGAGTATAACTGTTTGGACGAGTTGTCTAAGACAATTCATGTGGAGTTGAAAAATGAGGAACGTTCTTGTTGGGGAGCACCTGTTCAATTTACGGAAATTTGTTGGGAAATTATAAAAAATAATGACTTTAATAATTTACCGACATCTTTTTACAATTTAGAGACTGAATTGAAAGGTTTTTTACAGTATGGTTATGTTAAAAGAATGAACCCGAGTAAAGCATTTGTTTGTGGAGCTTTGTGGGCAGCGACAAGAATGACTGGGATTGAAAGCAGAATTGAAGAAGAAACTAAACAACTGAAGGATTTGGCAAAAAAGTATCTTAAATATAAAATATTGTTTTTAGAAATGCAAAAGAAGCCGGGAATAACCTTTCGGGAATTAGCCAAAAAAACAAATGTGAGTGTGTCAGAAATTTATGATCTACTGGTAATAGAACTAAGGGGAGAGAGGCTCTTCTCATATAGTAACGGTAGACAAAAGCATGACAAAAGCTGTTTTTTAGGAGACAGAGGGGAAGATTTGTTGAAATTTATGGAATAATATTCCAAACGATATTAAGTGGGACGACTTAAAAAGTAGAAATATTTTTTGGCCGTCCTTTTTTTTGGCCTTAGGTTTTCCTCAAGTTATCCACAAGTACTTAAAAGTGTCAAAAAATGGTGAAAGTGAACTTAATTTTTATAAAAATAATTTTATAGGGTAGTAGGTTTTTGGAGGGCAAATTTTTATAGGATATAGACAAGGGGGGAAAGTGGATTATACTAAATTTAATGCTTCAGATATTAAAAAAATTTTTCTTCGGAAAAAAAGAAAAGATAAAAAAGATAAGTAAAGGGAATAAGAATGCGTGGGCACAGAAACAGTTGAAGGAAATGGGAAAGCTCGGGGGAAAATTGATACTAATGTAATTTTACAATTAGGTGTTGGAGAGATAACAATAGGGGTAAAGGAAGATACACCGATAAATCGGTGTTTGATAAATAGGCAAAATTTGGCCCTGCGGTTCAAATTTCGACCTATTTAACAAAAAAAGAAACAACTTTATCGATATTCTCAAAGCAGGTGGAACACGTATATTGTTGTTTCTTCAACATCTAAAATAGAGTTTTTTTGACAAAAAGTCAAATAAAACTTGTCCTGTTTTAGGGCTAAATTATTTTTGTTTAGCTTTGCCTGCCTGTGCTAAAGCTTTGGCGAGGTAAAAGGGCAGTGTTGAGAGTAGCAGAGGGGGCAGGTCTGCTACTTTCAACACTGCTTTTTTGTTGGCTTGATTTGTAATAGCGATATTCATAGAATTGATTCAGATGTCAAGAGAATTAGGAAAAAATTTTAACCCAGAAAGTGATATTGAGATTCAAAGATTGCCGATTTTGGAACATAAAAAGGAAATAATGGAGGCGATTGCAAAAAATGACGTGGTAATAGTGGTGGGAGAAACCGGCTCAGGGAAGACAACCCAGATTCCACAAATGATTTTGGAGACAATGGAAGGAGATAGAAATAGAATTGCAATTACACAACCGAGAGTGGTAGCAGCAACTTCGGTAGCCCGATATGTGGCCGATGAAGTGGGAACAGAACTAGGAGATAAGGTTGGATTTCACGTACGATTTAACGACAGGACACATGAAGGAACAAGATTGAATTTTATGACTGATGGAATATTACTTAGAAAAATGCAGGGTGATTTGAGATTACCGGAGTATTCAGTGGTGATGATAGACGAGGTTCATGAGAGGAGTTTAAATATTGATTTGATATTGGGACTGTTGCAACAAACACAAAAAATGAGAGCAGAGGCAGGAATGGAAAAATTAAAAGTAGTGATTACTTCGGCAACTTTGGAAAAAGAAAAACTGGCGAGATTTTATAATGAGGCACCAGTAATTGAAGTTAAAGGACGATTATATCCAGTAGAAATTCATTATGATGATATGTCATATACAACATTTAATGATGAAAAAAGAATGCCGGAATATGTGTTAAGAGCGGCAGAAAAAATAGCAGAAATTGATGCTAGTGGAAAGACTGGAGATATTTTGGTTTTTATGCCGGGAGTGGATGATATTAAAAAAACAATTAGAGAGGTTGGAGAATTAAATTTAGAGAATACGGTTGTTTTGCCGCTACATGGACAGTTGTCGCCTGAGGAACAAAATAGAATTTTTGACGAAAAAGATCCGAGACGAAAAGTAATAGTGTCAACTAATATTGCGGAAACATCGGTAACAGTACCGAGAGTAAAACATGTGATTGATACGGGATTGATTAAACAGACAGAGTTTGATCATAGGACAGGAATTGGAGCTTTGGTAGTGGTGGATCATGCAAAAAATGGTTGTGTCCAAAGAACTGGAAGAGCGGGAAGAGTATCGGCGGGTGATTGTTGGAGACTGTATACAGAAAGAGAGTTTAATAATAGAAGAGAGTTTCAATTGCCAGAGATTCAAAGATCGGATTTGGCTCATGTGGTGTTGATGATGAAGGGAATGGGAATTGATGAGGTGGAGTCTTTTGAATTTGTAGACCCACCAGAAAGGGGTGTTTTACTGCAGGCGATAGGGACGTTGGAGGCTTTGGGAGCAATTGATGAAAAAGGAAAATTAACAGAAGTAGGTAAAACAATGGCAGAACTGCCTTTGGAACCACATATTGCCAAAATGGTGATTGAAGCGAAAAAATATGGTTGTCTGGAAGAAGTTTGCACAATTGCAGGATTTTTGGGAATGAAATCAGTTTTTATTGAACCGAGTGAAAATGCTGATTTGGCTAGATTTAAACATGAGAAGTTTAAAGACAACTCTTCTGATTTTTTGACTTTTTTGAATGTGTGGAGAGAATATAAAAGAAATGGAGAGAACAATAATTGGTGTTGGGATAATTTTTTGAATACTAAAGTACTAAGAGAGGTGGCTCAAATTCGGAGTCAATTGTTGGATATTGTAGGATGGGAAGGAGAAGGGAAAGATAAATTTGAGACAACGGCGATAGAAAAGTCGATTGCGGCGGGATTGATTGATAATTTGGTAATACATTTTGATAGAGGAAAGTTTTTGAGGATAAATGATAGAGATAATGATTTGTATGTACATCCGTCGTCAGCAACTTTTAGAGAGAGAATGGATTTGCTGGTGTGCAGCCAAATAACAAAGACAAGTCGAAATTTTATGAGAAATTGTCAAGAGGTAAAGCCGGAGTGGTTGATGGAAATTGCCCCAAATATGGTGAAATTAGAGAGCAGCGAGCCTTATTATGTGGAAGCGTGGGATGAAGTAAGAAGAGATACAGATTTATATTTGAAAGATAAGAACCAAGGTTTAATACGTTGTTCGAGTGAGACAAAAGAGGTTAAAGGAAATGAGGCGGTTAAGGCTTTTGCTAATTTTTTGTCAAATCAGAGAGACTTGCGACTGGCTCCAGAAATTGGAAAAATTTGGAAAAAAGTGGATGAACTTAATAATAGAGCTGGAGGAATAGAAGTAGACACTTTGGAGATAAGAGGACAATTGGCATTACTGCTAATGAATAAATTGAAAGGAATTCAGTCAATGGGAGAATTAAGAAATGCTATATATGAAAAGGGATTTAATTTGGGAATTGGGGTACATGATTTGATATCGGAGGAGAGGATAAAAGAGATTTATGAAAAATATCCTGAAGAAAAAGAAGAGGAAACAGAACCGAGAGAAAGTTTGGATATTGGGAGAGATTGGTGGTCTCAGTTAACGATGATGAATAATAGGCAAAGAAATATTTATAGAGGAAATGACAGTGGCAATAGATTGTCTTTTGGAGATATTGGAATGAAAGCAAATGAAGAATTAATTACTGAAGTGAATGAATTGATGAGCAGAAAGAATGCCAAGCCACGAAGAAAGGCTTTGATACAGGCGGTGCTTATTGGCAGAGGTCCTGAGGTAATGGCACAAACTGAAATTAAAAGAAAAGATTTTCCAGAAATTATCAAAGAATTGGATGTGGCAGTGAAGGAAGCAAGAAATACATATAATTATGGTGAAACTGGGGTTTTGGAAAAGGCGATTAATAATGTAAGAATGATGGATTTGGTGGAATTGGCGGTAGGTAATGATTTGGTAAAGGATTATATTGGTGATGATCCAGGTTCAATTGGACAATTTAAAACAATACTTTTTGAAAAAATGAAAGGGAAGAATAAACTGCCAAATGAGGAGGAAATGAGAGATCTGATTGATGAAGTGATTGAGAAGATGACAAGCTAAAATAGAGATTTGACAAAAGGAAAGATAATAGTTACAATTATCTTGATTTCCAAAACGTTTCCCGTTTTTTATGCTGTTTTCCAGCGATTTTATATAGTATTTTTTTATTGATTATTTATTTCCAAAATAAAACATGCCAAAGAAGATCCTTCGACCCGTTCAACAAGTTCAGGGTGAACAAGCTCAGGATGAGTCAGTAATAGTTAGTGAAGTTAAAAAAGATAATAATACTGTCAGTTTTGTTAAGCCTATTGTGGCTGCGACTCCAGTTCAAAATCCAATTCAAAACCAACCTCAAAAACCTCATTATGCCCCACCGGTAAGTAATATAGTAACTGAACCAATTTCTGGAATTTTGGAAATAATGCAAGACGGAAGCGGATTTGTAAGACCAAAATTTTTACCAAATGGAAAAGATGCTTATATTGCCTCGATGCAAATTAGACGATATGGACTTAGAGCCGGGGATTTGATTGTGGGAGCAGCCAAAATGCCAAAAGAAAATGAAAAATATTGGGCAATGACTCGGATTGATAAAGTTAATGAAGGTGATTTGGCTTCAGCATTGAGACGACCAGAATTTAAAGACTTGGTGCCAGTATATCCAGAAAAACAATTGAAATTGGAAACTGATGCTGAAATTTTGTCGACTAGAATTTTGGATTTGTTTTGTCCAATTGGATTTGGTCAAAGAGGAATGGTAGTTTCACCACCAAAAGCAGGTAAAACAACTTTGTTGAAAGAAATTGCTGCAGGTGTAGCGATAAATTATCCAGATGCCCATTTGATGGCGATATTGGTAGGAGAAAGACCAGAAGAAGTAACTGATATGCAAAGATTTATTAAAGGTGATGTGGTGGCTTCAAGCTTTGATCAAAAACCAGAGGAACAAACCAGAGCGGCAGAGATTGCCATGGAAAGAGCCAAAAGATTGGTGGAATTGGGTAAAGATGTAGTAGTAGTTTTTGATTCGATTACTCGTTTGGCAAGAGCTTACAATTTGGCGATCCCAACTTCGGGACGAACTTTGTCAGGAGGTTTTGACCCAGTAGCTTTGTATCCATCAAAGAAATTTTTTGGGGCAGCTAGAAAAATTGAAAATGGAGGATCTCTAACTATTATTGGAACTGCGCTGGTAGAAACCGGTTCAAAAATGGATGAATTGATTTTTGAAGAATTTAAAGGAACTGGAAATATGGAATTGAGATTGGAAAGAAATTTGGCGGAAAGAAGAATTTACCCAGCTTTTGATATTTTGAGATCGGGAACTAGAAAAGAAGAATTAATTTTGGACCCAGCAACTTTGCAAAAAGTGATTTCCATTCGACGAATGTTTGACGCTTTGGGTGAAAATAGTGATGCAACAGAAATGATCATTGCCCAAATGAGCAAGACAAAAAATAATGAGGAATTTATGGCAAAGATAGGGAAGAAATAAAACTGATATAATAAATCATAATGTTTGATTTGAAAGAGAAAATTAAGAACGAATTAGGATTGATAGGCGAGTTTTTGAAGCTCCAGGGAGTTTTTTTGAACCGTTTTTTTATGAGTTTTTTGGGATGGATAGAATGGTTGAAAGTGGAATTATCAAAATTGATGTATCGCCAGAGAGGAAGATTTTCACAAAGTTTTATCAATGTGGCGGTGGCGGTGATGTTCTTTTTAGTAATAGTATTTTCGGGAACTTTGGAGTCGGCCATAAGTAATAATGGAAATGAAAACAGTGGAAGTAATTATTTGTTAGCAGCAATGAATGAATCGGCGGCAGCAAATACTTTGATTTCAAATTTACCAAAAGGGGAAACAACAGAATATCGGGTAGTGGAGGGAGATACGGTGTCGAGTATCGCAGTTAAATTCGGAATAAATGTGGATACAATTATGTGGGAAAATAATTTGAAATCGGTAGATGCGATTAAACCAAAACAAATTTTGAAAATATTGCCGGTGGTGGGTGTAAGACACAAAGTAAAACGAGGAGAAACAATTTATAGTATCGCAAAAGATTATCAAGTGGATGCTCAGAACATCATTGATTATCCTTTTAACACTTTTGCCAATGATGAAACTTTTGCTTTGAGTGCAGGTCAAGAATTAATTATCCCAGATGGTATTAAACCAAAAGAAGTAGTAATTGATAAAACAATGTATGCGACTAGAACAGTGGCACCAATCCCAGGAGTGGTGGGCGAGGGGAACTTTATGTGGCCAACAAGCGGAAACATTACCCAAAAATATTATTGGTATCATCAGGCGGTTGATATTGCTAATCATTCTAATCCGCCAATTGTGGCGGCTCAGAGCGGAACAGTGATAACTGCTGGTTGGAACGCTGGTGGTTATGGAAATTATGTAGTTGTTGATCATGGAAATGGTTATAAGACTTTGTATGCTCATTTGTTAAATAATTCGATTGCGGTGAAACCAGGACAAAAAGTTAATCAAGGTCAAAAACTCGGAACGATGGGAAGTACGGGACGTTCAACTGGAACCCATTTGCATTTTGAAGTAATTGGTCCAAATGGAAAATTGAATCCGTTGACAGTATTGAAATAATTGGATAATATTCTTTTATATTATAGGTTTTTTTAAAATGAGAAATTTTTTTGAATCGGGATCAGTCAAAAAAATAGTAGCGGCAGCGGGAATAATGACAATATTGTCTGGTGTGCCAGGATGTAAAACTAATGAAATTAATCCAACGGGAACAGTTCCATTTAAAACAGAAGATAAAACTCCAAGTCCAACAAACTCTCCTACATCAAATCCCGAGGAATCGGCGATTGCTAGTGCTGTGGCTAGTGCAGAGGCGAGTTTGACTCCGTCGCTAAGTCCAGAAATAACATTGTCGCCAGAAGAAATTTTGGATAAAAAAATTGATGATTCTTTGAATGGAGAAGGGAATAGGGAAAAAATATTGATAAATATGGATAACACTAATGAGAAAAAAGGGACTAAATTGGGATTGGTAGATGTGGCAGGAATGCCAAGAATCGAAGGAATTTTGATTGATTATGTTAAAAGTGATGATTATGTGGGATTGATAATGGAATTTGATGGAACAAATGGGAAGCCATTTTTGACAGAATTGGCAATTCCAATGTATTTGTATGATAAGGCTCCATCAAAATTTAAAATTAATAAGTTTACACAACCGACAGTAAAATCGACTTATACGGCTGTATATGAAGGAAATGATAAGACTAAAATATTGGAATATTTAGATTTATTGAAAGGGAAACCATTAATTTTTGACTCATTAGTAACTGAATTTCCAAAAGAGTGGACTCAGGGTAAATGGCTGACGGAATATGATGGAGTGGTGGCTAAATGGGCTAATGAAGGAATTGATAAGGTGCCACTTTTTAGGAAGTTGGTAAAAAGCGTATATTCAAATGGTCTTAAACCAAAAAATGTGGATAATATTCCAAAGGGAACAAAAATTGTCGATATAAAAAGTGTGGAGGATGTTAATAAAATTGATATGAGTAAAGAGGTGCCAATAATCACTAATATTTATTTTTATGACATTGGGGAAGGTTTGTCTTAGTTGGTGGGGTAATATATAATTTTTTTAGTGAAAAAATTTTTGAAAATATTGAGTGTATTGGTGGTTTTGGTTTTGATAGGTGGATTGGTTTGGTATTCTCTAAAAGAAGATAACAAAGTAAATAATAATTTGAATATAGTTAATCAAGAAGTGATTGATCAAAAAATTGGTGATTTCTTGGAAAAGAAAGGAGATTTTGGTGATGAAAAAATTGGAGAAGTGATTTTGACAACTGATTTGGGAGGGAAAAAAGAAACAAAATTAGGGTTGGTGAGTAGAGTTAATAATAGAATTGAGGGAATCTTGATTGATTATATTAAAAGTAATGATTATGTTTGGTTGTTGGTAGGGATGAACGGGAAAAATGATAACAGATTGGTAACTGGATTGGTAATACCAATGTATTATTACAAAGGAGTCGGAGCTAAATTTTATGTTGAAAAATTTTTAGAAAAATCTGTAATGTCAACATTTAGTAATGTATATAAAGGAAGTGATGAGACAACTATTTTGGGATATTTGGGTCGATTAAAAGGTAAACCAGTAGTTTTTGATTCGCTGGTAACTGAATTTCCAAAAGAATGGATGGAAGGAAAATATTTGACAGAAAATAATGGAGTAATAGCTCGTTTGACAAAGGAAGAAATTAGCAAAATTCCGGTGGCTAAAAAATTAGTGATGGAACTTTGGCAAAATGGAATTGCGCCAGAAAATGTAGACGGGATACCAAAAAATACAAACATTACTATAATTAAAAGTGTTGGTGATTTGAATAAAGTAGACATAAGTCAAATTCCAATAGTTATGAAATTATTTTATTTTTGATGAAGATTTTTTTTAGAATATTAGCAATTTTTATTTTTTTAGGTTTGTTTTTGAATGGTGGAGAAAAAGTATGGGGGATATGTAAACGTGAGAGTTGTGGATTTACAACAACATTGCCGGCTTATACGGAGTGGAGTTGTCAAACGTATTATGACCCAACTGATCCTTTGGATCCGATGAAAAATAGATGTGTGTCAACTAGAGTAACGGATACAACGGCTACTTGTATGCATGATGCGGAAACAAATCCGGGGGATTGTGATGGGACAGGGGCAGATTTGATTCACTGTAAAGCGGGGACTCTTTATGCTAGTAGTTGTGGTTTGAATAGTGATGGAAATTGTTATTTTTATATGAGTAGTATTGAAAAGACTTGTTGCACAGCAACCAATGGGGTGTGTGGAACGGCAGATGGAGATACAAACTATTGTACTTTTCCGTCGACTGCGACTGCAAGGTGTGCGAGTGGAACTTATGTACAAACAGACAGTACTGGTTACAATTGGGATTGTGTAGGAAGTTGTGGTGGTACGACCGATCATTGTAGTGCACCACGAGAGACTTGCACTACAAGCACTACATGTAGAAGTCGAGGGGGGACATGTGGGAACCATAAACCTCATGTGGCAGGAATTGGAAGTACTATCTTGAATCTTTGTCCTTGTAGAGAATCGATTTGTGTATGTGGAATACCATGTGAACAATCGGCAGCTCAAAATGGAGTGTGTGGAGCATTGAATACTTGTGCTTCAGGGACAGTAAGTGGAGTGGGAGTAACGAACGTAGTGGCAGGGGTAGGTATTTATGGTTTGTGGACATGCAATGGAATCGATGGAGTAAATAGTAGTTGTAATACAATTGTGGCAAGTGATGTAAATTGTTCGGCACTAATATGTGCGGCGGTGAATGGAGAAAATAATGGTTGTTTGAATGAACCTAATAGTTGTGTTAATCCAAACATTCCAGCGACAAATATGCGCCAAGATGAAATTAACTATTATTGGGATTGTTTGGGGACTAGTGGAACATGTGGTGGTGATGTGGGAACAGGCCAAGTAAATTGTACTGCGACAATTGATCAAGAAGCCTGGTTTCAAAGTCAAAATGGTGGAGTCTTAGCCAAGGGATCAATCATAAATTGGGTACCAGCATCATGTACTACTAGCAACTGTGCCACCTCCTATACTACCAATGGAATAGTAGCTGCTTTGGGATCAGTAAACAAAAGTAATTATGACCGAAGTAATAATTTCTTAAATAAGAATTTAGTTCCTAATACTTACAACTATAATTATTTCTATCGAGAATACTTCACTAATCAGGGAATAGGATTAACCATCTTGGGAAACAAAGATTGGACGACTGACTTTGGAAACAGTATTGGTAACACTGGAGTAGTCTTGGTCAATGGAGATATTAATATTAATAACAATATGACAGGAACAGGATTCATTATGTTGGTAGCCTCAGGAAACATTAACATCAATCAATCAGTAACTTCAGTCAGAGGCATATTGATAGGCAACAATATTATTGCCAGTGGAACAGGAAACCAATTGGTCATCAATGGTTTAATCCATGGAGCTAGTGGTATCCGACTTAACCGAAGTTATAATCCTAAATCAGGAAACAATACTTCACCAGCAGTACTAGTTAACTACAATCCTGGTCTAATTTTTAGTTTACCTAAAGAAGTTAATAAAAAAATTGTAAAATGGAGTG
>Ga0265297_10006273_pt1 | contig 17404 bp, 8 predicted proteins | sample Munlanlwell13791_FD_192502 | JGI IMG/M metagenome (GOLD analysis project Ga0265297, IMG submission 192502) | Leachate microbial communities from a municipal landfill in Southern Ontario, Canada - Leachate well 137-91 | ecosystem: Engineered > Solid waste > Landfill > Unclassified | place...
AGAGAAAGGCTGGAAACAAAGCGCCACGCGAAGCGCCCGCATAGGGCTTATTTGTCTTATAGGACTTATAAGTCTTATGGGTCTTATACGCTTGGCCTCTCACGGACAAGGCAGTTTCACGCAACCAGTACAAGCGGCGACATTAAAAGTAAATGAAGCAATTGAAAGCACCATGAGCGCAATATTAAAGAATACGACTTATTAGACTTATATGATTTATAAAAACAAGGTAGATATAAAACTTATCCCTCATCACGGAGGTTATAAACAGCTGGAAAGCTATAAAACTGCTTTGATTATTTCCGACGGTACAGATATCTTTTGCAGAAAGTGGATTAAAGACATTAAGCTTTCCTCGCAGATGAATGGCGCGGCAAGAAGCGGTAAACAATGTATTGCAGAAGGTAGTATTAACTCCGCAACTAGCAAAAAACTTGAACTCAAGCTTATCGGAAATGCAAGAGGCAGTTTCGGCGAGCTTCTGGAAGATTATCAAGATTTTTTGAGGCAGAGGAAATTAAAGCTCTGGGAGAAAGACGACAAGCATTCTCTTGCGATACGCCGGCTGGCATACCGCAAGGATAGGTCTTATATGACATATAAGTCATATCTTGAAAGCTCTGATTCTGAGATTGCAGCCAACGCTTTAATCTGCCTGATTCATCAAGAAAATTTCTTACTAGATCAGCTTTTACGAAAACTCGAACAGGATTTTCTCGATAATGGTGGATTTACAGAAAGCTTGTACCGTAGAAGAAAGGAGTACCTGCAAAAATGAAAAAAAATATAAGTCTTATAAGTCATATAAGACCTATAAGACATATCCTCAAGCATTTCACCTCCACTAGGAGGCGTAAAATCCTCTCCACTATTCTGGCGGTACTTATTATGCTTACTTCAATCCGCTTTATATTCTTTAATCCGAAAGAGGCAAAAGCCGCATTTGTAGAGCTGACAACCAGCGAAACTACCGTTCAAATTGACGTTGCCAACCGCTACAGGGCTATTTTGCAAAAAGGCGACACCGACGACTATCTTCTTTTTTACGACCGGGCGGAAAATGACAGCAGCCCGGATGATGTTTTGCGATTTAGAGGACCCCGGGTGTCCGAAGAACACATTAGTTATTATTTATCCTTTGACGACTACAGAAAAACATCTATTTTGGAAAGCAACTCAGTGAGAGTTAGGGTTAGAGTTGAAGGTTGTTTGGACACCTCTACCGGTGGACAGTGCCTTCAGGATGATGATAATGATGGTAGCGATGATGTTGTTAAGGTAACGGAAGAATACACATTTACCGCCGAAGGAATATCGGTAGCGACGATGTTTGATTTTCGGGATAACGGTGTTACGCTGGATAACACCGACTATACAGACTTTCTTTATGTTTATTCTGTAGATTTAAACAGTGGCACAGTAACGGATGCTTTCTCGGAAACGGTTTTGTATGGCGACGGGGATACAGAGAATAGTCGCGGAGCCGGTGACGGTGACGGCGTCCTGAGTTATGTCACGGATATTTATGTGGTAGGTCAGGCCACCGGTAACTATCAAGACGTTTTTTTTGGCGAGACGGAATTAAATGGCGACAGAGTGTTGTCTAACGGTTTATCGGGACATATTCACTATGACATTGACAATATGGGTACTGAACAAGATATGGTTAGTTTTGCAGAGGTAAGTAGTCAAACGCTCAGTGGTTATGGCAACTCTGAATTTTTCCTTCGATTTAAACCCCAAGATGATCTGGATTCGGAAGACAAGCGCGAAGCACTTTTTAATGACCTCACCAATCCGGACACACCTACATATACTACCGGCAATGAATGGAACGAGATGACAACCAGCTCACTGCAGAGTGCAGCTAATGCAACCGCTCCCGCTGCCGCCAGCCCGGGATTAAATTTTGGCGGAAGCGATGATTATGTTTCAGTAACTGACCCTGGAACAGGCAGTGTTTTGGATTTTGGCATTGGCGAGTCCATTACAATCTCTGCCTGGATTTATCCGACATCTTTCGTCTCTGACGGTTCACCCGTAATTTTAACGAAGGGAACTACCGCCGGTTCAAATAATACAAATTATGCATTACAGTTAGAGGGTGGTGGAGGTACAACCAATGCTTGTGCGTTAGTTTTTAACGATGAGGGTTCTAGTGTTAAAATTTATGCTTCCAACAATTCCGTTCTTGTGTTAAATCAATGGCAACATCTTGCGGCAACTTATACTTTCGGCACCGCCAATTCCGCCCACCTGTATTTAAACGGTGTCGAGCAGGCTGGAGGCTGGGTGGTGGGAGTGGGTAATGAAACCCCTGTCCAATCAAACGATCCCCTATGGATTGGAGCCAATAACAGCAGTGCATCAGGTACAGTTAATGAAGAGTTTACCGGCAAGATTGAAGAAGTTCGCCTATTTAGCACATCCCTCACCCAAACTCAGATACAAGCTGACATGTTCAATCAAATCAGTTCGTTTTCTGATGATTTGGTTGCCAACTGGCGGTTTAATGAAAACACCGGCATTGGCACCGATGACGAAACTGGAAACGGCCTCAACGGAGGCTTAAACGGAAACGTATCCTGGACAACAGGCTTTGTCCCGGATCAGTATAATGAAGCAGAAGGTTATTATACCGTTGATGCTGAGGATAGCAGGGTAAATCTTGACATAGACGGTGGTACTTACACACGCCACGATCCGGGTTTTAAAATCCGTAGCTATCGAGAAAACAGTTTGCCCGGAGCCGTAACGCTGGAAGGAAGAAATTTGGTCGAGGGCTCGGATTATAACGCCGCTTACAAACCGTTCACCTCCGCCTATTTTGCCGATGAGCTGACCTGGTATTCAACCCTTGACTCCTCTACCGCAGTTACTAGTCCTGACATAGGCACGGCGGGAACTGTGAATAATGCCGATTTTGTAGCCGGTAAATACGGTAATGGCGCAAGATTCGATGCTGATGGTGAGTATGTTTCGGTATCTGTTACTGAAGGAACCGATTATGAATTAGAGAAGGGGGCCTTTGAGTTTTGGTATCAGCCAAGCTATGGCCATGATGACACCACCAAACGTCACGTTTTTTGGTTGTTGAACTATGATGGAGATAATATGATCGAGTTTGAACAAAGGGGCCATCTTAGCAGTAAAGAATTGAGGATTAAGTTCAGTCAACCAAGCGATATCGATCCAGATTGCGTAATATCATCCAGCGATTACCATTGGAACACTTATGATTGGGTACATTTGCGAGTTGCGTGGGATGATAGCGAATCGGGAGATGATCAAATAAGAATCTTTATGAACAATGAGGAATTGACAAAATCATGCACGAACACAAGCAGCCTAGATACTTCTGGATGGACAGCACCCGACACACTGGTGATTGGTAATAACACTACTGCTCCTGAAGCCGAAGGTATTATAGATGAATTTAAGATCTACTCTAACGACGATGCACCCTACATTTTAGCCAAAGGAGGTAATACTTCCGATTCCGATGAATATCTAGCTGATGAGGATAATGATTACTCACTCGACTTTGAAGCTGACGATGCCGCAAACCGCGGTGAATATATCTTCTTGGGAAGCGACTCAATGTTTTCCGGTGTTAATATCGACTTGGCCACAAACGGTGCAGGGTCTAGCTTGGATCTGAACTGGCAATACTGGAACGGCTCGTCCTGGGTTTCCCTTGAATCTATTTCGGGATTCACTGACGGCACAAGCAACCTCACTCAAGACGGCACAATCCAATGGGATACAGTTCCCACAAACTGGCGGCCTTATTCCGTCAACGGTTCAACCGATTTATACTACATCCGCGCGTATCTGGAATCGGGTTCCTACACTACAAGTCCTAAAGAAAACCTCATCCGTACGGATATCATCCTTTTACAATTTTTTGAAAATATCATCCATAAAGACCAAACTTTTGAAATCGCCTCCGGGGAACCGGCTATAGCTTACTGGAGGATGGATGAAGGCTACGGAACTACCGCCCATGATTCGGCCGGCAATAACCATGACGCAGATTTCGGCACAAGTACGTATGCTCCCGCTTGGAAGGATGAGAGTCTATGTCTTGACGGAAAATGCTTGGAGTTTGACGGAAGTGATGATTATTTGAAAGTGGATGACCACAATCAATTGGATTTTTCAGGCGATGACGAATTCACGATTGAGGCGTGGATCCGCCACGGTCCGCAAACCTCAGGCCAGGACGTAATTTTGGCAAAGTATGAAACCAGCGGAGGTGACGGCGGATACAAACTATTAATGGAGAGCGACGGAGATATTACTTTTGGAATCGATGATGATAATTCCTCCTTCCCTGCCGACAGCATAACGTCAACCGCGGCAACCTATGACGACAACCGCTGGCACCATGTTGTGGGCGTCAAAAACGGCACAACCTTAAAACTATATATTGACGCTATACTCGTCGGTACAGACACATCTCTGACAACCGCTTCTCTTTCAAATAATGACGACTTATACATCGGAATTGACGCAGACGGTACCAGCAATCCTTACGACGGATTTCTTGATGAAACCAAAATCTACCGCTATGCCAGAACAGCTAATCAGATCAAGTCCGACTATCTTGGTGGCATAAAAGGTCTTTCGGTCAAATTCGGAGGCGGCGACCTTGACTGGCTCTCGCAAGGACTAATTGGATACTGGAAGATGGATGAGACATCGGCAGGAAGCGGCCAAGTTGACAGATCCGACTCATCAGGAAACGGATATACGCTTACTGACAACGAAACTACTGCATCGGCACAAGGCAAATACGGAAATGGATCTGAACACGTCCCGGCAAACACCGAATATTTGTCAAACGCATCTACAATTAGCGGTGTTAAAACAATTTCTTTTTGGTCCAACCCTGACACTCTGACAAATTATTTTACTAATCTTACCAGTTCGGCTAACATTCAATCCGACTCAAACGGTTTTTTAAGCGCCAACGGCTTTTCCAGTCCGAAAATTTACGTAAATGGTGGTGAGAGTACAACTATTTCAGTCGATACCTGGCAATTAGTAACTGTTACATCTGACACTGCAATTAACGCTGATCAATTTTACGTAGGAAAGGCTGGTTCAAATTACTTTGACGGGACACTGGATGAAGTGAGACTTTACAACCGTGAGCTCTCCCCTTCCGAAGTACTAAAGCTCTATAAATGGGCGCCGGGGCCGGTGGGATGGTGGAAAATGGATGAAGGAACGGGAGCTTATTCATACGACTCAAGCGGAAATAATAATACAGGTTCACTGAATTCCCCACTATGGGTAAATGGCAAAATCGGCCAAGCTTTAAAATTTGATGGAAGTGACGATTTTGTCAACGCAGGGACAAACGCCAGTCTGGATATAACCTCTAGTATTACCCTAGAGGCATGGATAAATCCTACCACGTTGTCTCAAGCTTCAAGCCCGGAATTGATTGCTAAAAGCGCTTCCGCTTATTTCTACCGTATGAGATTTGTCGACGGCGGATATTTACGGTTTAATGCCTACGGTACATCAGATAATCTGCTTTCTTCATTATCAACCGTTAGCGCAAATGCTTGGACACACATAGCTATGACATACGACGGTGCGTATAAAAAAATCTACATAAACGGAGTCCTGAATAATCAGGAAGCGACAACCGGAACTATGGCCAGCGAGACAGGGCACACTCTTTATATAGGCGGATTTGACGGTTCGGAAAACTTCAATGGTTCCATTGACGATGTCCGTATTTATAATTACGCCCGGACTCCTAGCCAAATTGTCGAGGACATAAATGCCGGCCACCCGGCGCCGGGAAGTCCAGTTGGAAGCCCGATCATCCACTACAAATTTGACGAAGGTGACGGCACAACGGCAAATAATTCCGGCTCCGACACAACCCTCTCGGCTACCTGCAGTGAAAGTTGGACCAGTTCCGGCAAAGTTGGCCGGGCGTTTAACGTTGCCAGTTCTAGCAACAGTGCCAGCGCAGGGGATGTTGGCTTTGTAGACGGCCTGACTGAGATGGCTGTTTCCTTTTGGATAAAACCCAGCGCACTTGCCGTCGCACGCAATATCATCGGAAAGTGGCCGAGCAGCATTACCTCAAACAGTTTTAAAATCGGAACCGGCGATTCAGTAAACGATGAATTCAGAATATTTATTGCCGCATATATAAATGACGCGAGCAACTATTACGAAACAAGCAATCTTGACCTGACGACCTCTTCCTGGCAACACATCGTGGTCGTTTATAATGGCGGTAATTCGGCAAATGAGCGTATTAAGGTATATAAAAATAGCAGACCTGTTTCAGGAATTGTAACAGGAACAATACCTACCTCAATGACATCCGGGTCAACTTCAAACTTAATCATTGGCGACGTCACGGGCCAGTCGGCTGCATTTACCGGCATATATGACGAAGTCAAGATTTATAACTTCGCCCTCACCGAGAACCAAGTCAAGCTGGAATATAATCAGGGAATGTCAGCGGTAATGGGAGCAACCGGAACCGAAAGCTCAGGAGCCACAAGTTGGTCAAACGAACGTGAGTTCTGCCCACCGGGCGATACAACCGAAAGTTGTGCGCCATTAACACACTGGAAACTGGACGAAAATACTGGCACCTTAAATGTAAGCGACAGTTCAGGAAATAATCATACAGGCACATTGGGTGGCGTTACACAAGGCAGTTGGGTTTCAGGCAAATTCGGTCAGGCTCTGCAATTCGACGGATCAACTACCTACATTACCAAAGCCCCTGCACCAAAACTAGTTTTCCCTTTTACATTAAGCGCTTGGGTTAATACAACCGCCTCAGGATCCACAATGACAATTTTCGGCTTTTATGACAATGCTGTGACAAACGTTTATTACGATATTTTAATGACTTCAACAGGCTTGGCGCAGTTGAGAGCGCGTACAACATCGGCAACATCAACTGTTACAATCAATGATGGAAAATGGCATCACATTGTAGGAGTATTTACTTCAAATACATCAAGGTCATTGTACGTTGACGGCATGTTTCAAGCTACTAATACAGGAGCAATGGGGTTTAACGCTTCTGCTGTGGATAGTATGGACGCCGGCTGGGCTCACACATCCTCTCCATCCCAATACTTTTCCGGCAAAATTGATGACTTGATTCTTTATAATTACGCAAGAACTCAAGAACAAATTTCCTGGGATTACAACCGGAGTAAACCGGTTGGTTGGTGGCGGATGGACGAGTGTTCAGATACAACTTTATATGACGCTTCGGGAAACTCCAATGATGGAACAATCACAATTGGCGGATCCGGAGACCAAGACGCAATAGGAACTTGTACTTCAGGAGACACAGGTGATGCGCGTTACAACGGACGCAATGGCAAATACGCTGCGGCTATGAGTTTTGATGGCGGCGACGACTACGCATCTGCTGGTTCGGGGGCAAGTATTGATAACATCTTTTCAGGCGGCGGGGCAATAAGTGCATGGGTTTATTTGGATTCTTTCGGCGAAGGGGGTTATGGAAGAATTGCGGACAAAGGCGGAACTTCAACCGCTTCCGGTCCCGGGTTTTTCGTCTGTAATGATGGAGGAACTAATTGTACAAACGCCGTCTCTTTATTCCAAGACTTTGACGGAGCTAGTGAGTTTTGGTGGTCTTCAGCGGATAACTCAATTTCAACAGGAGTATGGACCCATATCGTAGTTGTATATAACAGCGACTCGGTTGATAACAATCCTACCTTTTACATAAACGGGGTTATTTCAGAAACAAAAGAGTCTAGAAGTTCCAGCGGCACTGTTATCAGCGACGCCGATCAAACTTTATTCATCGGCAACCGGTTAGAAGGAGACAGGGCTTTTGATGGTTTAATTGATGACTTGCGCCTCATAAACTACACACCTACTCGTGAGCAGGTTTTGACAATTTATAACGAAGGCTCCGCTTTAAGATTCGGAAATTAATTTTATATCAATAATTGCTGGATTTTTTATAAAAGTGAAGTTTGTAATTGTATTTTCGTTCTGAAAATAATAATCATCTAATACTTAAATGTTATATATCTAAGTATTTTGTATTACTAATACGGTATTAAGATATATTATATTATTAAAAATATATGTTTGATATATATAAGAAATGCCTATTGACAAGGATAAAGCAAAGAAAATATAGTTGTCTTAATCGTATTAAATAATAGTGGTTTATATTCTGAAAGACAAATCTTATAAAACTATTTTAATGCTAAGTTTGCAACCGGGGTTTTAATACAATGGAAAAAATACTTAACAAGCTAGAAAAGTATATACTTTACACAACCGTATTTTTGCTTCCTGTAACGGTTTTGTCTATCTCTTCAAATCCATTTGTTGTTCCCAAGCTAGCTTTATTGGTTTACGGCCTGCTCGCCATCCTATTAGTACGATGTTTAAGAATTGTTGTTAGCGGAAAATTTGAAATGTCCGTTTCAAAATTTGACTTTCCTGTGCTTCTAATTGCCGCCGCATACATAACGTCAACAATTCTAAAAACACCAAACAAAATGGAAGCTTTGCTTCTTCCTGGTACTGCAACAGCGGTAGTTGGAGGTGCTTTACTTTACTTTTTAATAAACCAGTTGACTAAAGATGATAAGAAAAATTTGTCTTTAATTCTTTTTGCATCAGGTGTATTTTACTCGTTCGTAACATTAATTTCTTTCACAGGAATATTTGTCAAGATGACCTTTTTACCGGCAATAATAAGGTCCGAAGGTTTTACGCCCGAAGGCGGATATCTCCCAGCATTTATTTTTCTTGTAAGCATGCTGCCTTTTGGCGTAGGACATTTTTTTATTGAAAAACAACTCAGCAAAAAAGCGTTTCTCGGAGCCGCCAGTTTATTTATAGGACTCGGAATCGCCATCTCTCTTTATAATATTCTTCCAGGCCAAAAATTTGCGCCGAAATTCCCAAGCAGTTCAACGTCTTGGTCAATTGCTGTCGATTCTTTAAAAACATCTCCGATTCTCGGAATAGGTCCCGGAAATTATCTCACAGCTTTCAACCGCTACAGACCAATAGAATACAATTCAACCGAACTCTGGGCTGTCAAATTTACATCGGCTAGGAATTTTGTATTTACATTGATGACAGAAGCTGGTCTTTTAGCCACAGCGGGATTGGTTCTATTATTATTTGTCTTTTATAAAACTGCAAAAAAAGACCTTAAGGAACAGAAGTTGGTCAACTGGGGTGTTGCTGCCATGTCAGACTTGATTTCGATTTCAATACTTACAATTTCGCTTTTTATTTTTCCTTCAACAACGCTGTTGACAATTGTTTTTTTTATACTGCTAGCTTTCTATTCAAAAGGCAAACACACATCGCTTGACCTCACGGCAAAGGGTTCTACCGACCAAAATACCAACATGAACGAAGCCGCGACTCGCTTTCCGGCTTTTTTGGTTACCCTCCCGATTATAATCGGTGTATTTTATACAGCGTTTAATTCATCAAAAATGATTGCTGCCGAATATAAATTCATGCAATCTATAAGCGCCCTTGCCAAGAATAATGCCCAAGAAACCTACGATATAATGAGAGAGGCAATAAAGACAAACCCGTATGTTGACAGATACCACTCAGCTTTTGCCAGGATCAACTTAGCACTTGCTAATTCCATCGCATCTAAGGCTCAAACAGGAAGCGAAAACATTACGGATCAAGACCGTTCAACAATCACCACCCTGGTACAACAAGCCATAGCTGAAGCAAAATCCTCAGTTTCTCTAAATCCAACACGCTCTGGAAACTGGGAAATATTAGCCCAGACCTATCAAGCAATCATTCCTCTTGCTCAAGGCTCTGATAACTTTGCCATTCAGTCCTATAGACAAGCTGTCGCCCTTGACCCCCTTAACACAAACCTGAGAATAGCTTTGGGGGCGATACACTACGCAGCCGGCGACTTTGACTCAGCGACTAATATATTTGAAATGGCTGTGGCTACCAAACCGGATCATGCTAATGCCAGATATAACTATGCCTTTGCCCTCAGCGAGATAGGTAAAGTTGACCGAGCAATTAGCGAGATGACAACCACCCTTTCGCTAATCACCGATAAAGAAGGGGAAGATTTTAAAATTGCAGAGAAAGCCTTATCGGATATGAAAGCCCAAAAAGAAGCCTCAGCACAAGCCGGCGAGGAGCTAACTCCCCCACAGCAAGCCGAAGAGTCTTTACTCGAACCACCGATTGAATTACCTGAAGGCTCCGAACCTCCTGAGGGCGAAGTCAATTTAACTCCTACACCCGTACTACTGGGAGAAGACGAACAAATAAATATATCGCCCACCCCTACCCTAATTCCTTAACAGTCCGCGCATAATAAAGCACATATAAAGCAGCTGAACTTATAATGGCCTCATAGGAAAAAGAAATAACAAGAACATTTGTCGATAGAAAAAAACATGTGGACTGTATTAATTTGTTACTCTAATTTGTAGGTTTAAAAACTACTTGGATTGAGATTGCAATACAAAAAAACTATCAATTATAAAAAGTTAATTAATTCCTTTACTAGAGGGCATATTATTTTAAATTGATATTCATAATTCATATTCATTTCTTGACAAAATCTTAAATTATAGGTAAATATAGGTAAATGAAAAGTACTGTGGAAAAGAAAAGGTTATTGAGTATTGGAGAAGCATCAGAATACTTAGGTGTATCGATCGACACTCTTAGGCGTTGGGAGAAAAGAGGCCGAATCGAACCGCTCCGCTCCCCGGGAAATCATAGGTATTTTTCTAAAGAAAGCCTTGACAAATTATTCGGCAAAAAATATCAGCACGACGCCTCAAATATCAAGGATGTCCTGGAAACAAAAACCCCTAAGACAGCTAATAATACACATCAATCACTAAAAACAAAAGAAGACCAAGAAAAAACACCGGAAAGCCCGCACCCGAATCCTTCTAATTCACCCTCTGCCACACTAATCCCGTTTACTAACAAAACTATTGATCGCCCGGCAAGAGAAATAAATGTCCCGTTAACACAACGTGTACGGATTATTAAAACTGAAGAGGTGCATGCAACAAACTACGGTGTTGAAATAAATAGAGAAAAAATAACATCCGCCAGCATTTTGACACCGTCCGACTTGGGAAATATCCTACCCCAGAAAACTCTCGAAAGCTCTAACAAATTCGGAAATATCCCGCGTGAAGAAAAAAGAGGTAAAATAACAAAAAACAAACTTATTACCTATTTTTTAATATTTTCACTTTTACTTCTTGGCATCGCAGTTATTTTTTTCCTTATTGGATTCTCCTCGCAAAAAATGCTCTCCCCTGTCCCGTAACAACACTTTTGTCAGCTAAAACTATTGCATCAAACTGGTTCGTGTGGACCGACCGAGAATCGAACTCGGGACTCGTCGATGCGAACGACGCGGTATGCCACTTACCTACCGGCCCAAATTAAGCTTAGTATAACGTATTTCAAATTAATTTTCCTTAAACTATTCAGTCATTCAAAACGGCAAACATCTTTACATAAATTCTTAAATAAATTAACAAAAAGCAAAAACAGGCGTAAAAGCTTGAATGCGTTAGCGAAGAACCGACAGAGGATTCAAATACACTCCTTCTTTGATAACTTCAAAATGCAAATGGTTTCCTGTAGAGCGCCCGGTAGAACCCATCTTACCTATTGCTGAACCTCTTGACACAGTTTGCCCAGCAACCACATAAATCCTAGAAAGGTGAGCATAAAGCGTTCTGTATCCGTTACCATGGTCAATTATTACCCTATTTCCATAGCCATAACCATCCGGCCAACCCGCAACGACAACCTTACCTGAATCCGCCGCAAGAATATCAGGAACGGATTTATTGGCAATGTCTATCGCTTTGTGGTACCAAGCAAAATACTGAGTTATTGACCCGCTTGTCGGCCAAACAAAACTTCCCGAGGCGACAACCGTACCTGCATCCGGTGTGATTTGGCGTACCCTCGGAGAACTCTGCTTCACCGCCGGTTTAATACCATCAGGAACGATAAGTATTTGGCCGATTGCCAGCTCAAAAGTTTCATCGTTTACGAAAGAGTTGAACGGAAAATCAACGATAGACTGCGGGGACGTGTCATATTTTTTGGCAATTGAATAAACAGTATCACCCTTACCTACTTTGTGTGAAATTCCCGAAACAGGAAGGATTTCCAAAATCTGACCTGGTTTAATGCGGTCTTTCTCACCAAGATTATTCTGCCAAAGAACCGTATCTGTTGAAATTCCGAATTTATCCGCTATAGAGCTGATAGTGTCCCCTTCCTGGACTGTGTAATCAATAATTTTATCTCTTATTTTTGCCGAGATATCCGTTGACACACCCGTATTCTCAACGGATGTAGAAAGTACCGACGTAGATGAAGGAATGTCCCAAGGATCCAAAACCTGTCCTGGAAACTCATCGGCAACAACCGGAGCGATAACAACTCCTAAAGCAGCCAAACCGGCCATACCCGAATGCATAAAGCGTTTGGCATATTTTCCTCTTTGACGATACAAAAAGGTTGCTATTAAACTTTTTCCATTCTCAAACCTAATAAATGACAAGTGCAAAACTTTTACACTATAAGAAGAGAATTCTTTGATGAAAAGTTTAATATCCGTAATATACGAATTAAAATAATCAGGTAGTTTATTTAAATTACGAAACACTTCATAATCCCGGGTTAAGCCGTTTAATTCTGTATTGTTAAAAGGTTTATTTGGTATAAAAGAACCCTTCCTAGTCACCAACCGACTTTGTTCCCTTCTTTTCTTGAAAGGCAGTAAACGCATAAGTTATTTAAGGCAGTGTTTGAAGATACCACATGTAAACTGAAGCGTCAAATAAAAATGTAAAAAGAGAAAGTTAAATTTTTTTACTCACTAAAAAAATCAGGCTTAAACTGTCTTTAAACTATCCAGAAAGTCTTTGTTACTCTCCGTTTTTCTAAGTCTTTCAAGAAGAGTTTCAGTCCGCTCATCCTCGGAAACCATGTCGAGCATACGCCTAAGAGTATAAATCTGCTGAAGGACATCTTTACCGTATAAAAGCTCTTCTTGTCTTGTCGAACTTCTTGTAACGTCAATTGCCGGAAAAACTCTTTTCTCCGCCAAACGCCTGACCAAATGCAGCTCCATATTCCCTGTTCCTTTAAACTCTTCATAGATTAGGTCATCCATTCTGCTTCCGGTATCTACTAAACACGTACCGATTATCGTTAACGAACCTCCATTTTCAATCTTTCTGGCTGCTCCAAAAAACTTCTTCGCGGGATACAAAGCCGTCGGATCAAAACCACCTGTAAGTGTTCTTCCCGATGTCGGGAGAGCTAAATTGTAAGCTCTTGCCATACGAGTTATTGAGTCGAGCACTACAATCACATCTTGTCCTTGCTCTACAAGTCTTTTGGCACGTTCAAGCGCGACTTCTCCTACAGCAGTCTGAGCAGTCGGAGTTTCGTCAAAATTGCTTGCCGCAACCTCACCCTTGCCACCCGTTACACTTCTCATGTGAATATTTATATCAGTTACTTCTTCAGGTCTTTCACCTATAAGTACCGCCATAAGATGTACCGCCCTGTCTCCTTTTCTTTTCACCTTACCTTCAATATAATTTTTAGCAATCCCTGTAATTATATCTTTAATAAGCCAAGTTTTTCCCGCTTTTGGAGCGGATACAATTAACCCCCTTTGACCAAAACCAATAGGAGCAATTAGGTCAATTATTCTTGTTGTCAAGATGTCCTTTTCTGTCGAAAGTACTATGTGCTCATTGGGATACACCGCCACCAAATCGTCAAAGTAAGGTCTTTGGCCAACTTCTTCAATGGAAATACCGTTTACTTTTTCAACCTTTAGTAAGCCCCAGTAACGTTCGTTTTCCTTAGGACGCCGTGCCTGACCACCCACCATATCACCAATCCTTAAATTAAATCTCCTGATCTGGCTCCCCGATATATATATGTCCTTATCAGACGAATGAAAAGTAGGCCGCAAGAGCCCTGAACCTTCATTAGCAATATCTAAAACTCCTTCGACATATTCTGTTGGTAAACCGGAATCCGGCAAAACCCTGTCGTCTACTACTAATGAACTCGCATTAGCAGCTTCCGGATAGATATAGCGTTTTTGTTCCTGTTCATCCAAAACAGGCTCATTTTTAACTTCTTCTGCTGGTTTGTTGTCCACAAAATCCTCAACCGCTTTAGTCGCCGGAGGGTGTGCAACTTTATCAACAGTCTTTTTCACCTGGGACGGGGTTTTTGTGGTTTTCTTAGACACCATATGCTTATGTTTTTTTAATAATATTCCTCTTCTGAAGCCATAAAACGGACTAATTTCAAAATCTATTAATCGTCAATTGAACTTTTTCTAAATAAAAGTGGAAATTTTATCCTTTCTAAATATCACATGCAGACATTTACCATAAAAATGAACAGGCACTTAAACTAATACGCAATAATTAAAGTAACTCGAACATTTGATACACGGAAGTTTATATTCCCGCAAGAACAATTGTATTTTATACATCTCTCTTTACATTTGTCAACTAGACCTTACCATTCAAATTTAAGATTCATAAAAAGGTTCCGCTATCACCAAAAGCCTGTTCCACGTAGTTCCGGGCGGATCGCAGGTCATTAAAATCAACCTTTCCTCGCCCGCCCGTGGTGAAAGCCAAGTTGTATCAGAAACATCTGTTGTGACTTTATCAACTACTTTATAATCGTATCTTTTATCGGCAAAATATACAATTATTCTATCCTCCTTTTCAAGCTTCTTAAGCAAATAAAAAATCGCATTGTAGCGGGCAAAGTTCAAGGGCGAATCGGTAGAGTGGGAAAAAAGAAAAATATTACCATCCTGTCCGGGAAAATATGTACCTTTGGCATGGGCAACGCCTTTTTTTAAAGCTTCCAGGTATTCCCCACCATTTGACGCATCAACGTTGGCGATTACATTTGAGACAGCGCTGATTTTCGGAATTACTATTGAAAAGTATGAAGACACCCCATAAGACAAAGCTTCTTTTTGTACCGCTACAATCCTTTCGGCCTCCGCAATCTGCGGAGAAAAATCGGTCTTGGCAACCTCGACTTCAATTCCTTTCTTGCCTAAATCGTAATCCAACTCCTCTTTCAATATAGGACCGAATGAAAACATTATCGAAAGTAGGGCAAACGAAATTAAACCTGCCCCAACAGTTCTTGCAAAATGATAGGAAAGTTTTGCTATAGCAGGTAGTATCAGAATTACCTCTCCGTGATTTGCAGATTTACCTTTTTGATAAATTGTTCCTTTAGGCCTCATTGTTTTAGGATATTAAGATATTGGGATATTATAAGATTGTGAGCAAACCTACATATCATCTTTGGATACTCAATATCTCAATATCGGTTCACCTAATATCTCTCTAATTTAAACTAGTTTGAAGCGTCTATACAGATAGTACCCTAAGGGCACAAGTCCTGACAACGCCAGAACAGATACACCTGCGGTCGGAAGCTCATCAGCAGTTTCTGCACCAAGAACATCAGGGGTTTCCTTTACAGTTATTGTCGCTTTACAATCATCATTCCCGTCCCTCCAAGTACCGCCCTGATCTTTGACTTTCAATGAAGCAATAAATGTACCGGGGTTCTCATATCTGTGGGCCGCATCAGACTCTTTCTGTTTCCAAACTTGCGGCTGATAACCGGATGCATCTCCGAAGTCAAATTCATATTCCAAAATTGGTCCGTTTTTGTCAAAACCACTTCCTGTAAAATGCACTGTTAAGGGAGCATTTCCTTCCGTAGGAGAAGCTGAAAGCCCTACACACCTTGCTTCTTCTTCCTCGTGAGGAGTAGGAGTCACGGTTGGTATCGGAGTCGCGGTTGGTATCGGAGTTGGTGTAAGCGTGGGGGTAGGCGTAGGCTCAGGAGCGCAAATTGAATCCCTATTTTTTGCAAGATACATGTGGTCTCCCAAGTTCCATTGTTTGCCGTTTTCATAAAACCACCCCATAGAAATATAGTAATTTATGTCATCTTGGGGAAGGTCATCCGCCAGCCACCAATTCGTCTGAATTCCACCCTCACCTTCCGCAGGACAATAACATTGTAAATAATTCCCGCTTCCCAACGAATATACATCGTCAAATCCATCAACCAAACCATTTCCCACAATCTGATGAAGTCCCGATTCATAACTTGAAATATCCCCATCCGTTCCATAAAGAGATTGACACGTTGGAAAACTGGGAGGATTAACACTCACCTGAGCAAGAAGGTTGTACGCATAAAAACCGCCAATTAGAGATACTACTATCAAAATAAAGGCTGAAAAGAGGGTGGACAACTTCGTTGATCTTATATTAAACATTTGATTCTGATTTACCGGGCAAGGAGATAAATATTATTTCGGCTGATTATATTATATAGTTATAAGATTGTCAAATTGACATTTCTCTATATCTATTATCAGTCTTATAGGATTTATAACAAAGACCAACAAGATGTGGATATATCATCCACATTCTCACTATTCTGGCTCGAATACGCCGTTTTCGATAGAAAATAAGATCTGTGCGTCCCCCCACTCCAAATAAACCACCACGGGTGTTACAATCATGTTATTTTGTCGATAAATACGAATTCTTACTTCACCCATTGTCTTTAGGTTGGTGGTTTTCGTAGAGAGTTTCAATAAAAAACCGCATACTTTCTAACCTTAAGGAACGGGTAGAGCGCCTGCCCTACACTCCACCCGCCCCCTAAAGCAAGAATAATATGCGGTTTGTGACCAACTACATCTTGACAAAACAATAAAAAAAGTTTTAGTCTTTAAAAGTACATTCTATCTTGATTGTGCCTGCCCTACTCTCCTTAATTTATTAATTCAAGGAGAGTCATTAAGTTAGTTTTCTCCGCTATTTTTGAATTAGATTTCTCTCAGCCTCTTATTTGCAATTAGTTTAACACCGGCTGTCAATTGTGTCAAACCCCATAATATTCCAGCTATCATTTTTATTACTACCTATAGTATATCAATACGTTAAATATGCCATCATATCGGTATATTTTAGAACATTAAAACATTGAAAAATAAATGTGGATAAAATGTGGGGAAAATTTATGGACTTATCAAAGATAGCTTTTTGATCGCTTCCTGCAAATACTTTACTTCCTTATTTGTCACAATATTCTTAAATCCTAGTCTTTTTGCCTCTTTTACCCTTTTTTCCTGTGCGATAACCTCTCTTATATCCCCCAAAAGTCCGACTTCGCCGATCGCCAACAATGCCTTTGGAAGCGCTTTGTTAAAATATGACGATGCACAGGAAAGTGTAATTGCCAAATCAATTGAAGGATCATTTTTAAC
>Ga0265297_10006274_pt1 | contig 17396 bp, 17 predicted proteins | sample Munlanlwell13791_FD_192502 | JGI IMG/M metagenome (GOLD analysis project Ga0265297, IMG submission 192502) | Leachate microbial communities from a municipal landfill in Southern Ontario, Canada - Leachate well 137-91 | ecosystem: Engineered > Solid waste > Landfill > Unclassified | place...
ATTACGGAGAATGACAAGGTTCTGGCCATGAAAGATTTTGTTCATGACCAAACCCAAAAAGGTTTTCTCTGCCAGGGACAAGGTAAATATAAAGAGGCGGTGGAGTATTTTAAGAGAGCCTTAGGGGGTGATCCCAGTGATCCTCATTTGCATGTCGGGGTTGCCTATAATTCTTTAAAGGTAGGCGACCCTAAAACAGCAAAAGAAGAATATGATAAAGTTTTCCAACTAGATCCTAATTTAAAAAACTCATTTCTTCATGATTATAATGATGCATTAAGCAAGCGAGCAAAGATCGTTGCAGAGGAAAAATTAATTCCAAAAAAAGATGAAAGCCAAGAAAAGGGCATCCGAGAACCAACGTTTTGTTCTATAGAGGTACTCTATAGTTGCATATTAAGGTGTAAGATGTGCCATATGTGGAAAAACCCCCGTTCTGCCGAGGAGATGTCTATTCCAGACTGGAAAAAATTCATTGTTGAACTGAAGGAATTTACCGGTACCAGCACTTCGATAAATATAACCGGAGGAGAACCCCTGCTTAAAGAAGGCGTTTTAGATTTAGTGCGTTTTACCGTTGGAAGTGGTTTCAATGTAGTTTCAATGACTACGAATGGTTTTCTGATCGATAAATCTATAGCTTCTGCCATCGCTGATTCAGGCTTGAGTATGATCTCGATGTCCTTGGAAAGCCTGGATGAAAAAGTGCATGATAATATTAGAGGGGTAAAAGGCGCCTGCAGGAAAGTGATGGAAGCTTTTAAATATTTCAAAGATTATCCTGGAGGGCTTAAAAAACTGGGGATACAAACCATTATTATGGGACCAAATCTCGAAGGAATTTCAGACCTGGTTCAATGGGCACATACAAGAAAAATCTCTATTTATTTTATGGCGATCGCCCAGCCCTTATGCCTGTCTTTATCAAGTAATTGGCACCTAGAATCTGAGTATAGTTTTCTCTGGCCAAATAAAAAAGCGAGGCTATTTGAGATAGTGGACCGTCTTATAAAATTCAAAGAGGAAGGTATTGATATTGGTAATTCAGTAGCTCAGCTGAAGGCTTTTAAAGTTTATTTTACAGATCCAAACGATTTTGTAAAAAAATATAGACAATGCAGAATGGGCGACGGGATGCTTAAACTGGATCCTCAGGGGAATGTGTCACTATGTGCTGAAAAAGGATCTATCGGGAATGTTCGCACTGACAGGATAGAGGATCTGTGGTTTTCTGAAAAAGCAGCTAGCGTCAGGGAATCGATTAAAACCTGTAAGACAAATTGCCCTCAACTGATCAACTGTTTTTTTGAAGATTAATAATTTTCCATCGCAACTTAGCGGAAATGATTATAAAACTCATCAAAAACAAGGTTAAGATTAAACAGCAAGCCCAGATTAATTATTTTTCCATCGGCCAGGGTAAGTGCCGGTTTTTAAAAGGCTTATTAGGTTCTTTTAAGGCCAGGATAGATATTTCCTATCTAGCATTATCACTGCTTTTCTTATTCCACATTGTTAATAATATCGTGATTATCTCAAAAGATACTACGCCTTTTATCGGGGATGCCTCGGGTCTTTATATTCAGGGTTGTTATTATTCGAGATTAATATTGAATGCGATCCGATCTTTTGATTTGTGCGCCCTGCCGTCTATTTTAAGAGATATGCCGTTAAATGGGCAGTTTCTCGTTTTCGTAGCTGAGCCGTTTTATTTTTTTCTTGGAATTAGCCATGATACCGCAGTTGTTTCTAACCAGTTTTTTTTCCTGATGTTAATATTGAGCATATTTGGAATCGGCAGGGTTTTATTTAATAGTACGACAGGTCTCTTGGCAGCGTTCATTATTTCTTTTTATCCGGCAGTGTTTGGTTTTTCTAGGATCTACATGTTGACATTTCCGGTATTGTCTGTTGCGTCACTATGCGTATATTTATTGGTTAAATCAGATGGATTTAAAGATCGCAAATACGCTATATTATTTGCTCTGGCTTGTGGTTTAGGAGTGTTATTAAGGCCGCGTTTTCTGGTCTATATTTTTATTCCTACTCTTTTTTATATACTAAAAGATCTAGTATCTTTATATGAACAAAAACGGGATTTAATAAAATTTCCAGCAAAACAAATAGTAGTTAATATCTTTCTGTCGATTGTTCTTTTCTGTTTCTTTCTTTCCCCATGGATTTCGTTCGAATCTTTTCTTAAATACACTAATTATCAAAGAATGTGGTCATCTCTGCCCAACTTTCAAAATATTATCCCAACACTTTCGTACTATCTTCAGGTTTTATTTGGCGTGCAATTGCATTGGTTGTTTTCTTTCCTGTTTTTAATGGGGTTGCTAATCTCTCTTTTTTCTCGGAATAAAAAACCGAAGATCTATTTTCTTATAGTGTGGTTTGTTTTTTCTTTAATTATTCTTTCTAGCTTTGGGTTAAAGCAATATACTCGGCTGGTAATCCCTTTATGTGCTCCCCTTGCACTTATTACTTCCGCAGGATTAGAAAAATTACTAAAACTCAAGGTTAATAGGTATGCTTTATTCGTTTTATTATTTTTTATTATAGGGCAGTATTTTTTCCTTTCATATAATCCGCTAGCCGGAAAGAAATTTTATGCCTCAATGCCTACATTAAACAGAAATAGTGGACGTTCTTATTTTAACGAGATTTTTTTGTCGCAAGGGCTATTACGGGCAAATAACGATGATTGGAAAACGGACCAGATTTTAGCCGAGTTCAAGATGCGCAGGAATTTCAGTAACAGATTTAAATGGGAAGCTATAAATAGCAACCTAAAACATCTTACCCGGGGTAGAGTTTTCCCCCTTGGCAATACCAATAACATCGTTAGGGTATTATATCTGGGGTATTGCGGCGCACCGGTTAATAATGAGATCGAAGAGAAGATTTATACGAATGATCTTTATCTAACGATGATTAGTTTTCAATCGGATGATTTTAATTTGGAAGGTTTATTTTCAGAAGAGGATATTCAGCACATAGTATTAGGTGCGGATTATGTAATTAAATTTAAAGCAGAGTTAGTGCCCGGAACAGTTATTTCCAAGGCAAGGAAGATATTTGCTGCCAATATTGATAATTTCGAAAAATTAAAAGAAATAAAAGTTCCTTGGGGTGAGTGTGAAATTTATGGAGCTAAAATTCAATAGAATAAATAATCCAGAAAGATCGCGGATCTTTGTCGATAAAAATGTGATAATTACCGGTGGGTTAGGTTTTATTGGTAGCAATCCGGTCTATGAATTAGTAAGACTAAAAGCCAAGGGGTTGATAGTAAATTCTTTATCTGGCTCATGTAGTTGTAATATTTTTGATAAAAAATAACCGCAAAATGATCATCAGAGGTATCGGCACAGGGGTGCTCATAAATAGTTTGGTGAAAAATCAGGGTAATTCAAGCTGGACAGATTAAACGCGTGGACAACCCCTTCAGAACCCATTTCAAGAGTTAGAAAATAAGTGTCTGACTCAACTTTTTGTAAGGCACAAGCCAAAAACGAAAATAGTTTTTTCGGAACCAGAAATCAATATGGAAGATGCGCATATCTGCGTATAGATGAAATTATAAAGTGGCCAAACCAACCGTCGCTCTTTCATAAGAGCTGGTACAACTAATTGGGGCAGGGTACTATTTTAATTGAATATAAGCTTTTATCAATGAGATTACGGTAATATTAAAAAAATAGTCGTTGCGTTAATGGTTGCTTCTATAAAGATGAAAAGAATACTACGTAAAATACTATACATATCTTTGCCGAGCATTTTTGTTTTTTTGCTTATACTGGAGCTTTGCTTAAGGGTAGGTGGCTGGGCATATCTTCGGCAGCACCATCCGGAAACATATGAAGAAATCAAAGTATTCGAACAAAACAAATTCACCATTTTATGTTTAGGGGATTCATTTACATTTGGTGCAGGAACTTCACCCGAGAATAGCTATCCCAGGCAATTAGCGCGTTTATTAAAGAAAAATATAAATAAAGATATAAATGTGATTAACGTCGGGCGTCTGGGCAACACCTCTTCTTTGCTTTTGAATAATTTCAAGAAAGATATTGCCAAGTATAATCCAGATATCGTAATAGTAATGATAGGCCTTAACAATTTTTGGAATCTCGAGGACAGCAGTTATTTTATATTATATAAAGACAAAGCGGGTTATTTTGAAAAGATAAATAATGTCTTGAGCCACCTAAGAATATATAAACTGATAAAAATAGGCTGTCTTAATTATATAAATAGTAAAAAAAGCGATTTAAATAAAATGCGCGCTAAAATAAGCGAAGAATCATCAAGGCTTTCACCCCTTGGGGCCGAGTTATTTTTAAAAGGCAGGTATGATTTAGCCGAGGAAACATTGCAGCAAGCGGTGGTATTAGATAAAAATAATTATGCGTCCCATCTGTGGCTAGCGCATATATACAACGCTCGTTCAGAATTTAAAAAAGGTAGGGAAGAGTTATGGAAAGCAATTGAAACTATAAATGAGTGGGATAATAACTTGGTTTATGATGTGATTTGTCGCGTTCCGATAAAAAAAAATTCTGCGACGGCAAAAATAGAACTTGGAAAAATTAAAAGTTATTTCGAAACTAAATATTCAAAAGATAGTGAAAAAAAGAAAAGTTTGGTAAAAATAATTGATGCAAGACTAGCTTTATTGGAAGATGAACGAATTCTCCAAAGAATTTTAGAATATGATTTACAGGAAATAATAAAGATTGCAAAGAGGCAGGGCGTTACGCTTATTTTACAGACCTATCCTCATGACGGATTATCGCTGTATGATATTTTCCAGAAAGTGAGTGCCAGATTTAATATTCTCTTAATAGACAATTTTATGGTTTTTAAGAAAATAGAAAAATACGGCGACATAGGGGCTTTTTTTATGCCGGATAAGCATTGCAGTGATAAGGGTTATAGAATAATAGCAGAAAATATCTACCGCGTATTAATCGAGCATAAGTTTCTTCCCGGAGATGAAGAAGGGCGTTTAGAGATGGAGCATGGCAAGGAGAAGCAATAGACCATGTTAGGGTGGATTATTTTGATAAGGCTAGAGTTTGTAATATTGGGAAGAGAGAAAAATGTTGCAATGTGCTGATGTTTGGATAAAAAAGAAAATGTTCAATTTCATCCATGTGGTTTTGACCGTTAATTGTCCATTACGTTGCAAGATGTGCTTTAATTGGAAGAATAAGGAACAGAATGAGATAGAAGGGGAACATATAAAAGCAGCGATCATCTCTCTGTATGAAAATGACCTACTTGCCGATAATCTATCAATAAATTTTGGAGGGGCCGAAGCGCTTTTAAGAAAAGATGTTTTTGATTTAATTAAAGTTGCCACAGAAAGAAACCTAAGTACGGCTTTATGCACAAGTGGCTATCTGTATAATGAGGACATCTCTAAAAAAATTACTGACTCAGGATTAAAATGTATCGCTTTGCCTTTAGATAGCGCGAATTCCAAGAAACATGACTACCTAAGGGGGGTGGACGGTGTATTTGAAAAAGCGATGCAAATAATCCAAGAGCATCCCGGGAAGGTAGCTCTAACCTGCACTATTTCCGAATATAATATCGACGAAATTTGTAAAATTGCGGAATGGGTTGAAGCTAATGATAATATTACGCAGATGGGGTTTCAGGCCATAGTCAGTCCGTTAGGTATAAATTGGGAAGGCGCTCCAAGAAGAGAATGGATTAGCCGTTCAGAGTTTGGGCACTTGTGGCCTAAAGATATGAAGAAAGTTAAAACCAATATAGACAAACTGATAAAAATCCGTAATAGTTCAAAAAAAATATATACTACCGAAAAACACTTGAACTTCTTTAAAGATTATTTTGAAGATCCTTTTAAAATCTGTAGAAATGCTAAATGCAAAGTGGGGGATAATGCGCTCACCATCATGAACAAGGGTGATGTTGTATTTTGTCATGACCTTGAGCCTCTCGGCAATATTAGGAACAAAGGCGTGGTTGATATTTTGTCTGGCCTAAAAGTTATGGAGGTAAAGCGCAAGATGTTGGATTGCACACAGGTTTGCGAGTTTTATGTGAATTGTTTTTTTGAGGAATAGAAAAAATGAAGATCAAAACGCTTGTTAATTTACTATCTGTGAGATGCCGTTGGGAGTTTCTTCGGAAAGTCGCACGGTGGTTCAGGACGGACTCTGTTGGCGCGGCTTCAAAGATGAATGATTTTATTCAGACTGTGCATAGCGTGAAGAGCATTGCGGGGATGATTGATATACCGGCGGTCTTGGATGTTCAGCATGTTCTTTTGGGCGATCAAGCGATTTTGCATGAACGCATCAGCGGAAAGAAAAATTTTGGCCTCACGATCTCTTATTTTCGCGAGCGTGTTAAAAATAAGGGCATTATTGAGATCGGTCTGTCGAGGTATAATTTTTTCAGGATCAGACAGATGTACAGGTTTTGTTTTGAGCTTTTGAACGGTGATGCGGAACGCTTTAAGGTTTTTAAAGAGCCATTCAAATTTTTTCCCATCGCGAATTTATCAAAAGAACTATCCACCACCGTTGAGGAGCTTAACAAGGTTCATCCTGCCATCAAGATTGGGTTATATGACAAATTCCTGCCTGAGATACTGGAGACGGCCGAAATGAATGCCCGTCTTTACCCGTTCAGGGAAAACGACCTGGCGCGTTTGCTCGGTATTATTTTTGAGGAAGCATTCATCGGGCCTCAAGTCATTGTGCTGGATCCCTTTCATCGTTGCAACATCAAGTGTGCGCATTGTTTTGTTCATAATCCGCTCATTCATCATCAAGCAGGATTTTTGGATCGGAAGATGAATCTTCGGAAATTCAAAGAGATCATAGATGATGCTGCGGAATTAAAGACCGACTGCGTGATCCTGCAGGGGGACGGTGAACCTCTGTTACATCCGGACTTCCTGAAAATGATCGAGTATGTGCGGATCAAGGGGATTAAGCCGCTTTTTTTTACGAACGGATCTCTTCTGACCCGCATGATCGCGGAAAGGATCGTCGAACTTGAAGTGCGTGAAATCTACTGTTCGCTTCCGGCCGGAACGGCGAGAACATATTCCAGTGTTTGCTTGGGATCCAGCCCGAGCGATCTCTTCCAGAAGACCGTTGAAAACATGAAAACCCTGATGGAACTGAAAAAAAGTTCTGGCAAACAATTCCCCCGTCTGATTATGACACATGTCATTCATTCCATGAATTTTCATGAGCTTGTTCAGATGGCCGAAACAGATGTATCTATCGGGGCAGATGCTTCCCGTTTCTATATGATCAGGATCGACGATAATAATGGGCACTTGCGGTTGGACGAGGAACAGCTCGATGCTATGAAGAAAAATCTGCCGCAAGCGGAAGAGATCTTCAGGAAGGCAGGGATAGATTTCATTAGTAACATCAAATTCCAGTTCGAAAATTATGACAAGAAAACCGGGGCTTGGTCCAAGGATGTTTTTTTAAAAGAAGGCTGCACGATCGGATGGTGTTTTTGTCTGATCCCTGCCCTCGGTGATCTTAGCATGTGTTGTCATTTGAGGACCATGGGGTATTTGCAAAACAGTCGTTTGAAAGATATTTGGCAGTCCGACTATTACCGGCAAAAACGCATTGAGGCAAAATTTTTATCGGAGAACACGCATGTGAGTTGTCTAAACGGCGTGAAGCTCTACGATGAGCATTGCGATCATTGCGACAATCATCAAAATTTATTGAATACGACAAAGGAATTAAAAGAGTTCGGATTATATAAGTTTTTCAAGTCTTAAATGGTTAAAGAGAGAGGATGAGGAAAAAGTTGGGTCAAACTATTTTCTGGAAACGTTTCAAGATAGCTCCCGTTCTCTTGGCGCTGACGTTGTATCATTTTTTTCTTTCTATGTATCTATCCTTGGTGAAACAGGTTCGCAAAAGCTTGATTTTTCCCGGGGGATAGGTCATGAAGATTCTTATGGTTCATCCGCATGATTTGTTCTCTCCGATGGAGCCTTGGACAATCCGCATTATTAAACTTGCCGAGCAGTTGGCAAGCAAGGGCCATCAAGTCAAGATCGCTTATTTCCCATTCAAAAAACGTGAAAAAATTTTTCTTGGTGCTATCCAGACCATTCCACTCAATAGGCTCATTACGGCCGGTACGTTGATAAAAAATACAAAGACACTTTGTACCTTATCGCGGCAGGCCGATCTGGTCCATTTCCAGAAAAGTCATTTTTACGCGGCCCTTCCGGTGGTCTTGGCTGCGTACTGGTGCGGTAAGCCGCTGCATTATGATTGGGACGACTGGGAAGAAAAAATATTCTATGCCTCTCTTTATAAAACAACACTAACATCTATTGTAACAGGAATTTCTTTTTGGTTGATGGAGCGTTGTCTCCCTTTCTTGGCGGACAGCGTCAGCGTCGCCAGCAAGGCACTAAGGACTTTAGCTGTTCGGCGAGGTGCAAATAAAAGGAGGGTTTTTCTAGCCCCAGTAGGTGCTGACTTACAACAATTCTATCCGGACAGATCGTCCGATAGGATCAGGAAAAAATACAATATCGAAGGCGCACTCTTGATTCTTTATCACGGTCAATTGCATTCCTGTCAATATGTCGGATTATTTCTTAATGCCATCAAAATTATTTTAAAAACAGGAAATAGTAATCACTTAAAATTCATGGTCCTTGGAAGTGGATCGGAGCTTAGTATGCTTAAAAAAATTGCGCAGGAATTGAAAATAGAAGACAAAGTTATATTTACGGATTTCATACCGCATACAGATATTCCACGGTATATTGCGACCGCCGACATCTGTGTTGCGCCATTCGATGACAATGAAGTGACGCGTTGCAAAAGTCCGTTAAAAATAGTCGAATACATGGCCTCCGGCAAGCCGATCGTTGCCAGCGACGTTGGAGAGGTCAGAAATATGATGAAAGGGGTGGGTCTTCTTGTTGAACCAGGCAAGCCTGGGGCGCTTGCCAAGGGTATTTTGGAACTGGCCGGCAACAAAAAGCTTCGAAAAACCATGGCCGCCGCCGCAAGGCAAAGAGCTGAAGCGAAATATAACTGGTGCTTTTCGACCGATGTGCTTGAAAGGGCTTATAAAGTGGCTCTTGACTAATGTTTTTTTCGGTTCTCATTAAAGGACAAATATCGATAAAAATCATCCTAGCCACACATACAGGTTTTGGACTTTCGAGAAATTGGTCCATGCCAACGAAATAGTTGTTGAGAGGATATGAAAAATCCCCCCGCGGATAACCCCCGCCCAATTTTTTCGTTAAAAGATAAAATCTTTTGCATCGTGTTCGGATTTTTACTGACACTTGTGGTGCTAGAGTTTTTTTTGCGACTTCTGGGGATTGGATATAACTTAATTCATAAGGCGCCCGTTGATACTGGGGCTGATTACAGAATTTATTGTGTGGGAGAATCAACTACATGGGGCATTGGAGCTAGCGATCCTGTTTCGAAAGGTTATCCTCACCAGCTCGAAAAAATGTTAAATAAAAAATATCCTGGGATGAAAATCCAATGTTTATTCGATCAAACGATTGGTCAGAACACCTCCGAAATCTTGTTAAAACTACCCCAATATATTAAAAGACACAAACCACAACTGATTATTTTTATGATAGGTACGAATAATTGGTGGAATATGGATCGAAGCAATATATTGCTGTTTAATCGAAGTCCAGCTTCCGAGGTCGCCCTTAAAATCTTGATCTTTCTTGATCAATTCAGGGTATGGAAATTATTTAAGCATATCTCTTTTTCGTTGGGCCTTTATAAAGAACGGTGGAATTATGGATTTCCTCGAGGAAAGAATGTGGAAGAATTGTATGAAGACATAGGCCAGGAGGTTAATCTTCAGATATTTAATCAATTAGCAGCGTACGACATGGAAGAAATGGTCAAATTATGCAACGCAAATGGGATCAGAACGATCGTGTGCAATTATCCGGATCCAAGGATTTCCGGATGGTTTTTGCGAAGCGTGCAAAAAAATACAGCAAGAAAATTTCAAATACCTTTTGTGGATAATCATGAAGTTTTTCAGAAACTAAACAACCCTGAGAAATATTTACGATCAGGAGATTATTCACATCCTAATGATGCAGGGTATGCAATTGTCGCAGAGAATATTTATAAATGCATTTTGGAAAATAGATTGATTGAAACAAAAGCAAAAAAAGCCTCTCGATAAAAATCTTATTCATTGCTCGAAAAGGTTGTAATTAGTCGAGGGCTCGGGTCCCTCGCGGGATCGAGGCAAAGGTCCCCTCTTTCGCGAGCCATCAGGGCACGAAATACAATGAAAAAGAATTTGAGATATCCTGCCTTGAAAGGACCGGATTTGAATTCCAAAGCTTTAAAAGGTTGGTGCTGGAAAAAAGCGATACTGTTTTTAGGTAGTTCTAGTAATTTAACGCAACACTTGCGGGATATAACAACCGTGAGGAGGCGTTATGAAAAGAATAGAAAAAAGAAATAAAAAAATTTTATCTAATAAGCTTAATTTGCGGTGTCGGAAAATGATTAATAAGATAGAAATATATTTAGATAATGCGGCTACAAGCGCGATCGATCTCAGGGTGTCAGAGGCGATGCTGTCATGCCAAGACATGAAAGCAATGAATGCATCCTCTACTCACAAGCCGGGCGTTATTGCGGCAAAAGCTGTTGAAAAAGCAAGGACAGTGATCGCGCAGAAGATCCATTCAGAGACCCAAGAGCTCATTTTCACCTCGGGTGGAACAGAATCCAACAATCTTGCTATCAAAGGAATTGCGTTCGCGAATAGGGAGCGAGGCAAACACATCATAACCTCGAAAATAGAACATTCGAGTGTCCTAGAAACAACCAAATGGCTAGAGAAACAAGGGTTTGAAATCACATATCTGCCTGTTGATGAAGAAGGTTTAGTTTCTCCCAAGGACGTCGAAAAGGCGATTAAACAAGAAACCATTCTTGTTTCGATAATCCATGCGAACAATGAGATCGGAACGATCGAATCGATCAGTGAAATTGGCGCCATATGCAGAAGCAAGAAAGTTTATTTTCATTCTGATGCATGTCAGAGTTTTACAAAAACAAGAATAAATGTTAAGAGCCAAAACCTTGATCTGATGTCACTCAACGCACATAAGATCCATGGCCCCAAGGGGGTTGGAGCTTTATATGTAAGGAATGGGGTGAAGATAGAACCGCTCTTGCATGGGGGTGGTCAAGAGGACGGCCTTCGGTCGGGAACATATAATACCGAGGGGATTGTGGGGTTCGGAAAAGCGGTGGAAATCGCAGAAATAAAAGATATAAAAAAAATGGCTAAACTAAGGGATTATTTTATTCAAAAAATACAAAACAATATTGAAGGAGTGGATTTAAACGGCCCCAGGGCTAAGAGGCTTTGCAACAATATTAGTTTGAGATTCAGGTTCGTAAATGGGCAGACATTGGCTAGGGAGCTAAATGAGAAGAACATCTATGTTTCAGTCGGATCTGCATGCTTGTCCACCAAGGTGGCACCAAGTCATGTCCTTCTTGCGATAGGATTAGAATCCGAACAGGCTCAAGAAACGGTTCGTATCAGTTTAAGCAGGTGGACCACGATGGAAGAAATGAATCTTGTAATTCAGAGACTAGTAGAGATAGTACAACATAGCAGAGAAATCAGGTGACACAGAAGAAACCCGCGGAAGTGCTGAATTTGGAGGGAGTTGCTTGTCCTCAAAACTCAGCTAAAGCATTATTAAAACTGGAAAGTATGGAAGTTAACGGCATACTCGAAATCATTGTTGATGAGGGTGAACCCATAAAGAATGTCCCCATATCTCTTGAAGCAGAAGGGCATGAAGTTATAAGTAAAGTGAAAATAGACAAGGTGTGGAGAATTTTAGTCAGAAAACTCTAGGAGGAAGAGGTCTTGATAATATGTAAGAAATGCGTGCTTCCGGAAAGAACACCGGAGATCTTTCTTAATGAAGAAGGTATTTGCAATGTGTGCGTGGAATATGAAAAGACGGAGCCCTTGATCGAAAAACCCCTTGAGACGGATTTCGTTAAAATACTAAAACAACATCAAGGCAAGGGCGAATACGATTGCTTAGTGATGTGCAGCGGAGGGAAAGACAGTACCGCAGCTTTGTATTATATGAAAAAAAAGTATAAGGTAAATCCGCTTGCGTTTACCTTCGATCACGGTTTTGAAACCGAAGATGCTTTGGAGAATGTCCGGAATGCAGTAGAGATATTAGGAGTGGATTTCTTATTTTTTAAAACAGATTTCATGAAAGAAATGTTTGCGAAGATTCTTTCAACAGGGTCCAAGGCGGTGATATGCCACCTTTGCTCTCTTTGGTATATGGATCTTACTTTTAAAATGACGGCAAAATTCAATATCCCCATAATCATTGCCGGGTGGACCAAAGGCCAGTCCACAAAACAACCATTGATGTCCCGGTGTGGCTGCAGTATCCACCAATCCGAATTTGTTTCTATGGCGAAGGCGACGCAAGAGTTTTTGGATAAGCATGTCCGGACGGATCTCCGATATAAGGATTTTCCACAGAGCATGGAAGAAGTATTAGCGAAGGCTCAAAAAAAACATAAATGCATCGTTTTGTCCCCCCATTGGTTTTTACCGCACGGTTCCGATGTTTATGCCGAGCTGATCAAAAAAGAGCTGAAATGGAAGCTTCCGAAATTAAGTTATCCGGCAAACTCCACCAATTGTTATTTGAACTTCCTCTCCGTTCATAATGCCATGAAGCACTATGGATATACGCATTATCATGTCGAAATGAGCAAAATGATCCGTGAAGGGTTGTTACTCAGGGAAGAGGCATTAAAACTGTTGGAGGTAAATTTCGATAAGGAGCTGCTGAGAAACATCGCAGGAAAATTAGGTTGTGTTTATGAAGTTTAAACGGGTCAAGGTTTTCGTCAGGGCTGTGCAAAAGGTATTAGTTACGGTTCTGCTGTTCATTGTATATCTATTGGGTTTTGGTATAACCAGCATTTTTGCTCATATCTTTAATAGGAAATTATTTGGCAGAAAAGATGATGGAAGAAGCTCTTTCTGGGTCAAAGCTACGGGATATGGGCGTGACGACCACGATGTGATGAGGCAATCGTAAGAAAGGTGGGGTGGTATGAATAAGATCGTTTATATTCTGAAGGAAATGGGGTACATGATCAGGAAGGATAAGTTGTATTTTATAGCGCCGATGCTTATTCTTCTTGCTCTTTTGGCTTTCTTTGCGTATCACATTGGTCCAGCGGTCATTATTTCTTTTATTTATGCAGGAATTTGACCCGGGGGAGAACCCCTCCGAATTTGAAATATGAATATATTAGGACTTTCCTGTTTTTATCATGATTCCGCCGCTTGTGCTTTGAAAGACGGTAAGATTATTGCCGCAGCGCAGGAGGAACGCTTTACCCGCCGGAAAAACACACCTGATTTTCCAATCAATGCCATCAACTTCTGCATTCAGGCGGAAGGGTTGACAGTCAGCGATATTGACTACATGGGTTTTTATGAAAAGCCGTACCTAAAATTCGCAAGGGCCGTGTGCAACCATTTGAAATCCTATCCTTTTTCCCTGAAAAATTTCATGGATACCATGCCCGGATGGCTGGAAGACCATCTTATCTTACCGATCATTTTTAAAAAAGAGCTTGGTTTCGAAGGCAAAACGGTATTCATTAAACATCACCTCGCACATGCCGCAAGCGCGTTCCTTGTCTCACCTTTTGAAGAAGCTGCTATTTTGACTTCGGATGGAGTCGGTGAATGGGCAACGACAACCTGCGGATTCGGGAGGGGTAATCAAACGCATGTCCAGAAAGAGATCCTTTTTCCTGATTCCCTGGGGTTGTTTTATAGTGCGGTCACAACTTATCTCGGATTTCCGGCGTTGGAGGGAGAAGGAATTGTAATGGGTTTGGCAGGCTATGGGGAACCGGTCTATCTCGATAAACTGAAAGAAATTGTCACTGTAAGATCCGATGGGAGTTTCCGGCTCGATCAAAAGTTTTTTGGTTTTTTCAATGAAGGGTCCCGTATGTATACCTCACGGTTCGTAAAAACTTTTGGAGCTCCCAGGCTTCCCGGGGGTGAGATCGAGAAGAGGCATAGTGACATGGCCGCCAGTTTGCAAAAGCTCACGGAAGAAATCCTTATAAGGATCGCGCGTAATTTGCATACAGAAACAAAGATGAGCAAATTATGTCTTGCCGGAGGATTGTTCCTGAATTGTGTTGCTAATCATAAGATCCTCGAAGAAACTCCTTTTAAACAAGTGTTCATTCAGCCGGCGGCTGGTGATAGTGGAGGTGCTTTGGGTGCGGCCGCGTATGTGTATCACGACTTTTTGGGGAACAAGAGAAATTATGTGATGACCGATGCCGCGCTCGGACCGGAATTCTCGGTGGATCAGATCATAAGGATCCTTAGGAGAGAGGGCCTTGATTTTAAGGAGATGGAATATCCGGTTCTTGTGCAATATATTGCCAGGAAAATTGCTCAGGGCGAAATTATCGGCTGGTTTCAGGGGAAGATGGAATTTGGCCCAAGGGCTTTGGGTCATCGTTCGATCCTGGCTGATCCGCGCAATCCTGACATGAAAGATTTGCTAAATTCCAGAGTAAAACATAGGGAATCTTTCAGACCGTATGCCCCTTTGGTGCTGGAGGAAAAAGCAGGGGAATATTTTGACCTTAAGGATCTGTCGCCTTTTATGTTGTTGGCGTCAAAGGTGAAGGCGGAGAAGAAGACGCTTATTCCTTCGGCAACCCATGTTGATGGGACGGCACGGGTTCAGACTGTCAACAAGGATATCAATCCGAAGCTTTGGCAATTAGTAAAAGAGTTTGAAGATATTACCGGCATACCCAGTATTCTTAACACGTCATTTAATTTGAGAGGCGAGCCGATCGTCTGCAGTCCGGAAGATGCGGTTAATGACTTTTTGAAAAGTGACATGGACTGCCTCATTATGGAAAACATTATTGTTGAAAAAAGTGATTATGCAAAAAAGAAAAAATAAATTTTTTGTTTTGACGCCGGGTGTTTTTGTCAGCCTTGTTGTTTTGGAAATAGCTTTAAGAGTTATTGGCGTTGTTCATTTTTATTCAGCCGGAGCCAAGGAGACGGTAAAAAGCGATTCGGACACATTTGTTATTTTGTGCCTCGGCGATTCTTTTACTTTTGGGAGTGGGGCACCCAACAATAATGGTTATCCCCCCCCGTCTTGAAAAACTTCTTCAGAAAAACTATCCTGAAAAAAAATAAAAGTAATCAATAAAGGAATTGGCGCATTTAATACGACTATGATCCTGGAAAAATTCGAAGAAAACATTAATAAGATTAACCCTCATCTCGTTATTGTCTTGGCAGGAGGAGCCAATGCATGGAATGCTTATGGATATGGGGAGCATTTAAACAAAAAAGACTAGAGATCCCATTTTAGAAATTTTCTTTATAACATCAAAACGTTTAAATTGATCAAATTATTTTTCTATGAGATTAGAAACAAAAAAGGGCATCTCTTTAAAAACGGCACTGTTTTTTCGGACAAGAAAGAAAACTTTGTTTCTAAAGGGATTGTTGAAAAATCTCGACTTTTGGAATCAGATTCAATCAGAGGTGCGACTTTAGACCCGAACGAAAAAAATGATGCCTTGGGAAAAATTTCTTCCATTACGACGTTTCCCAAACCAAATAACATTATAAAAAAAGATGCTGTTGAAGAAAACGGAAGAAGTGATTTTGATAAAATTCGGCCGATTACACACGAAGCAGAGTGGCGGAAAATGGGGATGGACTGTGAACGGAAAGGCAGGTACGAGGAAGCGATTTCTTATTACAAAAAAGCTTTAGAAGAAAACCCATTGGTTTATGACATGTATGATGAACTGGCGAGGGTGTATTTTATGATGGGTAATAAAGGGGCATCGCGGCAAAGTTTCAAAAAGGTTATAGAAACAAACCCCTATCGATTTCAATCATATCCTTTGTTCGCGGCAAGATTTATGCAGGATTTGGCACGGGATGATTTGGCGCCGGACAAAGAAGACCTGCAATTTTTATCGCGATATGCGCATGCCAATTCTGTTGTCAGTGATATTCTGAAATCGATCGCAGACAAGGCGAAGTATAAACAAGAAATGGAAGATTGGATAACGCACGATATTGAAGAAATAATCCAGAGGTCTCACGGAAGAGGAATCGAAGTGATTCTGCAGGATTACCCCGGTTATTGGGATACGTTTAAAAGCGTTAGTCTTCTTTTAAAGAAAATTGCACAAAAAAATTCCGTACCTTTTGTTAATAATGAACAAATTTTCGAGCAATTGTTCTTAAAAGGCGAACGCAAAGACGACTATTTTGCTTTTGATAAAGCGCATTGCAATGCAAAGGGTTATGATGTAATGGCTCAAAACATTTATGATGCGATTGTAACTAACAAATCTATTGAAAAGGCTTCGATTGTTAATCGCGCAAAATAAAAGAAATACATTTTTTGTTTTAATCCTGGGTGTTTTTGTGAGTCTTATTGCATTGGAGGTGCTTCTCAGGTTTTTCGGTGCCGTGTATTCTCATCTGCTGCCAGGGGAAAAAGCGTTTTAAAAAGGACAAGATGTTTTTGTTATTTTGGGCATCGTGGATTTTTTTACTTTTGGAAATGGCGCGTCAAAAGGTAATGATTATCCTTCGCGGCTTGAGGTCCTTTTTTAAAAAAGTATCCTGAAAAGAAAATAAAAGTAGTCAAAGCGGGGTGGGTTCGTTCAATACGACCATGATTCTTGAAAGGTTTGAAAAGAATGTCAACGAGATGGGTTCTGATCTTGTTATTATTCTTGAAGTGGTTCCAATGAAATTGCCCCCAAAACTAGGGGAGTTGTTTGCCCGTGGGGCAGTTTGTGAGAGGGAAAAAAAGAATAATCAGGCTGTTCTGTGGTATAGAAAAGTTTTGAAAGATAAGCCTGGTTTCCCCGAAGCATATGACGCTCTGGCAAGGGTGTAATTTTTGATTGGTAATAAGGAAGAGTCCAAGGAGAACAGCAAAAGATTTATGGAGGCGGATCCAATATGTAAGAGGGCTTATGTGGAATTTGCGGCAAGATTTGCACAAAATCCGGTTTGGGATAAAAAAGATATTCAATTCATACGGTGATATGTGCGTGTAAATCCTGTGGTTGGGGATATTTTAAAACTGATAAAAGATAACTCGAAGCACGGACAAAAAATAGGAAATTGGGTAACGCATGATATTGAGGAAATGATCCGAAGAGCTCAAACAAGAGGTATAAAGGTAATCCTTCAAAATTGCCCTGACTATAGTGGCAGGATTATGATGATTAATTCTGTTATTA
>Ga0265297_10006275_pt1 | contig 17395 bp, 20 predicted proteins | sample Munlanlwell13791_FD_192502 | JGI IMG/M metagenome (GOLD analysis project Ga0265297, IMG submission 192502) | Leachate microbial communities from a municipal landfill in Southern Ontario, Canada - Leachate well 137-91 | ecosystem: Engineered > Solid waste > Landfill > Unclassified | place...
CGGCGGCTGCGCGTCTGCCGTCTCGCCCGCGCAGTCCGGGCACGGCAACAGGTCGGGCACCATGAACGCGCCATAGCGCGTCTGGCTCTCGATAACGCCGCTCCCGTTGCAGCGCGGGCAGACGCCGGTGAGAAGCGCGTGCAACTCGTCGGCGTCCATGCCCAGGCCTTCCGGCAGTTCACCGACGAAGCGCGTGTCCCAGTAGCCGCCGTCCCAGTCCCAGGACTGCTCGAAGACAGACGGGACAATGCGCGGATTGCCCGGCCAGACGCGCACGGCCAGCAGCTTGCCGTCCGCGGCGCAGATGGCCGCTTGGCGCTGCTCGCCAGCCAGGATGATGGTGCCAACGCTCACCGTGGCACCGTTCTCTCGTACCCACTCGCGGATGTCGTTTAGGTTCATGGCGCTCACCTTTCTCTCAAAACCAAGCCTTGCAGATAGTATAACATGACATCGCTGGCGCTGTCAACCAACTCGTTTGACAGTCTGGCGCTATTCGTATATACTGAATGACAGGAGGCAGTTATGAACCGGCAACTTCTACATCTGATCGTGCCAGACGAAATGCACCGCCAGGTGCGGCGACTGGCCCTGCGCCAGAACAAGCCCATTTCGGCGGTTGTGCGCGAGGCGGTGGCTGCGCACCTTGAGCGTGAACTCGGCGTGGAAGTGTCGCCAGTCATGCCTATCGGCGGCTGGCGCGGCGGCGGGAAGGCATGACGCGCGAGCAGGCGCGGGCGCTGGGCGTCGAGCAGCTGGCGCTGTTTGACAGCGGGGGCGAGACGTGGTAGACTAGGGAGCGTCTAGGGCAAATGTGGAATCTCAGGTCGTCCGCAAAGCGCCCCTTTTGTGCCCGATTCCGCAGCCCTAGACAAGCTCGGCGACCGGCACGAAGTGGGCGCTTTGCGTTTTAGGAGACAGAATGACGCAGCTAACGGTTGATCATGAGTTTCACGCCCTTATCCCGCCCCTGTCCGCGGATGAGCGCGCCGCCCTGGAAGCGTCCCTATTGGCCGAAGGCTGCCGCGACGCGCTGGTGGTATGGAATGACACCCTTCTGGACGGCCATAACCGCTACGAGATATGCCAGGCGCACAGCATTCCCTTCGAGACAGTGGCGCGTGACTTCGAGACGAGAGACGCCGCCAAGCTGTGGATCATCGATAATCAGCTGGCGCGGCGCAACCTGCCGCCCTACGAGCGGAGCCGGCTGGCGCTACTGAGGAAGCCGCTGGTAGCAAAACTCGCCGAAGACCGAATGAAAGTGGGTATAGCGAACCCTGATCAGATATCTGATCAGGGTAGAACGCTAGACATTCTCGCCGCCATCGCTGATGTGTCTCATGACACCATCCACAAAGTAGAAGTCATCGAACGCGACGCCCCGGCCCCCATCCGCGAGGCTGCCCGCGCGGGCGAGATGACGCCCAATCGTGCCTACAACCTCACCCGCGCGCTGGCACCGCTGCCCGCCGAGGATAAGGAACGCGCGGCGGCGTTGTGCGGCGACGAGCCGGGCAAGGCCGATATTTTGGCGCGGCTGCACAAGTCCATGAGGCACCCGGATAGCAACGGCACCTACGAGGAATTGCTGCGCACGGGCGGCTTTCACTACGGTGACGAGCTGGAACTGTGGTGCGATTTCGCCGCCGAAGACGTGGCAGAGATAGACAAGGCGCTGCTCACCATCGCGGGGCACCATGCCGCAGTGGGCAAAGACAGCAAGCCCCACGTTGCGCACAACAGCGGCGATAACGAATGGTACACGCCGGCAGAATATATTGAGGCTGCTCGCGCCGTGATGGGCGCGATTGACTTAGACCCAGCCTCAACACCAGAGGCGAACGCCGTTATAGGTGCTGCCCAGTTCTACACGTCTCAGGATAACGGGCTGGATCAAGCCTGGGCAGGGCGCGTATGGATGAACCCGCCATACGCGGCTGAGCTAATCGGCGATTTCTGTGAGAAGCTGGCAAAACACTATCGCGCCGGCGAAGTCAGTGAGGCAATCGTGCTGGTGAACAACGCAACTGAGACCAAGTGGTTTCTTTCGCTGGCGCAGGTGGCGACTGCTATGGTGTTCCCGACGGGCCGCGTTCGGTTCTGGCACCCGCGCAAAACGAACGTTGCCCCGCTTCAAGGACAGGCCATCGTCTATATCGGGCCTAACGCAGACGAGTTTCTAGACGCATTCACGAGGTTCGGAATTGGCTGCCGAATCGTTTGATCAGGCACTAAGACGAGGCCGAATTGGCGAGGGGCTGATTGCGCGCTGGCTGAATAGACGCGGCTGGCATGTGCTGCCCGCTTACGAGATTGAGATTGCACATGGGAAGGGGCCACGGCTGTTTATGGCAGACAGCACCGAGGCTATCACGCCCGATCTACTCATCTTTAAGCAACGCCAATTTTTATGGGTAGAGGCCAAAAGCAAAAGCGCATTTACTTGGCACCGCAACAGCCAGACTTGGCAAACAGGCATTGACCGGCGACACTGGCACGAATATCTGAGGGTGGCAAAAGAGACTCAAATCCCCGTTTGGTTGATGTTTTTACATCATCCGGACGGCGTAGCAAAGGATACTCCAACAGGAATGCGCGGGCCTTCTGGCTTATTCGTAGGCAATTTAGAGCACCTAAAAAGCAACGTGCATCATGAGCACGACAACCACGGTCCGACGGGCATGGTGTACTGGACCCATAGCGTTCTTACACTGGCAGCAGAATACTATGAGATTGATGACGATGCCCTGCCCTTCTAGCACTGAGGAACAGCCATGACCACACCCACCATCATCCGCACCCCGAAAGACGGTAGCAGCCCCTACGTCGCTACGTCGCGCGCTGCTGCCCAGGACGAGCGCCTGTCCTTTGAGGCGCGCGGCCTGCTATGGTATCTGCTGAGCAAGCCGAGCGACTGGAAGGTAGTGATCGGCGACCTCATGAAGGCAGGCCACTGCGGACGCGACCGCGTTTACCGCATCCTGCGCGAGCTTCAAACGGCAGGCTACCTCATGCGCGAACGTCAACAGCAAGACGCAAAAGGACGCCTGATGCCCGCGACTTACCGGGTGTATGAACGACCGCATACTGAAAACACGTATACGGAACCGCACGCGACAACTGAGCCGGAACCGTGTACTGAAAAACCGTATACGGAAAACCGGACACTACAGAATAGAGATGTACAGAAAGATCAAGAGACTGCAGCCGCGCCAAAAAACGGCGCGACTGCGGGCGCGCAGGCCAAGCCAAAGAAGCCACGTCAGCGCGATCCCATCTTTGATGCTATCGCTGAGTGCAGTTTCAGCGTCCCGGTAGGCGCTGAGGTGGCGAAGGATACCGCGCAGCGCGTGGGCAGGGTGAGGCGCGAGGTGCTGACGATATACCCGGACGTGACGGAGCACGAGTTGCGCGGTGCCTACTCCTGGCACGTAAACGCGCAGAAGCTCACTGCGCCACGCGATCCGGTAAAGGTAGTGACGATGGTGGGGGTATACCGCGCGCAGCATCGTCCGGCGGCGGCCTCGGTCATTGTGCGCGATCCGGACTGCGCGGTATGTGGCGGGACGGGGCTGGTGCTCCCGGCGTTGGGGGCGTATGAGGACGGCGACCCGCGCGCGAACACTCCGATACAGTGTCCGGTGTGCGTGAAGGCGGCGCGCGCAAGTGAGGCGCAGAGAGAGGCGGTTGGGCCATGAGCGGCGATAACGGACACAAACCATCGGTGCCACTGGCACCACACAGTGTGGATGCAGAGGAAGCGACTATCGGCTCCGTGCTGCTCATGCCGGACGCCATCCCGTCGCTGGCCGAGTTCCTGCAAGCCGACGACTTCTTCATCACCCGCAACGGCTGGGCCTGGGCTGCCATCCTGTCGGTCTGGCGGCGCGGCGACGCGATAGACTACCTCACTGTAGCGGCGGAGTTGGCGGCACGCGGGCAGCTTGACGAGTTCGGCGGCGCGGCGCGGCTGACGGGACTGATCAATCAAACACCGTCGGGTATCTATGCTGAGACGTATGGCCGCCTGGTGCAGCGCGCGGCGTTACGGCGGCGGCTGTTGGTGGCGGCGAGCGACATCGCCAAGCTCGCGCAGGACGAAGAGCGCGACGTGACGGCGCTGTTAGACGAGGCGCAGGCGCGCATCACGCAGGTGGCGGCGGGGCGTACCGGGCCGCGCGAGACACAGCCACTCCGGGCGGTGCTGAGTGAGACGTTTGACGACTTGGAGCGGGCGCGACTGACCAAAGCGTCCGGTATCCCGACCGGCTTTGACGAGATAGACGGGCTGCTCGGCGGGTTGCAGAAGTCAGACCTGATCATCGTGGCCGGGCGTCCGGGCATGGGCAAAACATCATGGCTGCTGACCGTCGCCATGAACGCGGCGCGCAAGGGGACGCGCGTCTTTGTGGCGTCGCAGGAGATGACCAAGAGGCAAGTCGGCGCGCGTTTGCTGGCGATACAGACGGGGATCAGCACCAAGCGCCAGCGTACGGGCCAGGTAACTGATGCTGAGTTCTCTAAGTTGACGGCAGGTATTGCGCAACTGGAGAACCTGCCGGTGTGGGTGGACGATGTGAGCAACCTGACGCCGGAGCAGTTGCGGGCGAAGGTGCTACGGACGCACGCGCAGCACGGCGTAGACCTGATCATGGTGGACTACCTGCAACTGATGCGCGGCGGGGGGCGTTTTGAGAACCGTGTACAGGAAGTCACCGAGATTTCGCGGTCACTCAAGGCGCTGGCCAAAGAGTTGAACGTGCCGGTCGTGGCGGCGGCGCAACTGAACCGAGCCGTCGAAAGCCGGGCGGATAAGAAGCCGCTGCTGAGCGACCTGAAAGAGAGCGGCAGCATCGAGCAGGACGCCGACGTGGTGATGTTTCTTCACAGGCCGGAGTACTACGACCCGCACGCGGCGAAGGGCGAATGCAACATCATTCTCGCCAAGCAGCGCAACGGGCCAGTTGGGACGGCGAGCCTGTACTTTGACGCAGTGCTGACGAAGTTCAGCAACCTGACGCGCCAGACGGTTGATCTGGCAACGTTCTAGGGAGAGAGGAAAGAGACTGTGCCTAACTTCGAGCATCATCTTATCGTCGGGCACGTCGGCGGCGACGTGACTCTGCGCTACACCCAGTCCGGGGTGGCCGTCGCCTCGTTCTCGCTGGCCGTCAACGATAGGCGCAACAAAGACGCGCCGCCGACCTGGTATCGCGTGACGTGTTGGCGGCAACTGGCGGAGTTCGCTAACGAGTACGTGCGCAAGGGCGCGCCGCTGCTGGTATCGGGCGGGCGGCTGGTGCAGAGCGAGTGGCAGACAGACGCGGGCGAGAAGCGCACGTCCCTGGAGTTGACAGCGGACGCGGTGACGCTGCTGGGCAGCAAGGCGGACGCGGGCAATGAGGAGGCGGGCGGTGACACAGACGCATTCCCGTTCTAACGGCCTGAGCGTGCGCTATGGCAAAACATGGAGCAGCGACGTGGCGGGCCTTCTGGACTACCGCCTGGACAACGGCACGCTGGCGGTCGCGCTCGACTACGCGGCGGTGAGGGCGGCACGGAAGGATCAGTCGGTGACGACTTGCACCTGGGCGCTGGACGGGCGCCTGTACGCGACGAGCATGGTGACGGTCGTTCCGGCGCGTAACGAGATGCTGGTGCTGGCGAAGGAGGCGAAGGGTGACTAACCTGGCGTTCCTGTGTTTCGCGGTGTTCGTGTTTGCGGCGACGGTGGCGCTACTCATCATCGTCGCCGGCATACTGGAGGAGGAGGACTGATGCTGACCGTTGGGAGCCTGTTCGCTGGTATTGGTGGCATCGACCTTGCCTTCGAAGCGGCGGGCTTTCGCATAGCATGGCAGGTGGAGATAGATGACTTCTGTACAGACATCCTCAGCAAGCGATGGCCGGACGTGCCACGCTACCGAGACGTGCGAGAGTGCGGCGCGCACAACCTCGCCCGATGCGACGTGCTCACCGGCGGCTTCCCGTGCCAGGACATATCTGTGGCCGGGCAAGGCGCGGGTATTCTGGCTGGCACGCGCTCTGGTCTTTGGTTCGAGTTCGCCCGAATCATTGGCGAGCTACGACCCCGACTCGTGCTCCTGGAGAACGTCCCAGCTATCACTACTCGCGACGGAACAGTCGTACTTGGCTCGCTTGCCGCGCTGGGGTATGACGCGCGGTGGGGTGTTATATCAGCGGCGGACGCCGGGGCCAGTCACCAGCGCGAACGGTGGTGGTGCGTGGCCTTCGCCCAACATCCGCGACCACCACTCACAGGGCGCGGGCATGAATCCAAAGGCGCGCAGCGTGGCGCTCTCTACGAGGGTCGAAAAGATGGGGGCCAACTGGCCTACGCCGACGGGAGACGATGCGAACAACGCGACACGGCAATCGGGCGCGTTCCAGAGCCTGACGCGGGCGGCTTGGGCGACACCAGCGGCGCGGGACTGGCGCAGCGGGAAGGCCAGCGACGAGACGATGGAACGCAACTCCCGTCCACTGAACGAGCAGGTGGAGATGATGTGGCCGACACCGCGAGCGGGCAGCGACACAATGGTCGGGGGTACAAACCATTGGAAGGCGTTGCAAAAGACGGACTTGAAGGACGGGCGGAATGCCCTGAATCCCGACTGGGTAGAGGCGCTGATGGGCTATCCGCCTGGCTGGACGAATCCTACAGCCGCCTACACGTCGCGCGACCTGGGCAGCTTCAGCACGAGTGGGAGCCGCCGCGAGTCGCCAGCGGGCAATCAGGACGGGTCAACAGACTGAAGGCGCTGGGCAATGCGGTGGTACCGCAGGTCGTGTACCCGATAGCGGTAATGATGCACAAATGGCTGGAGGAAGCGGACTGATGCTAACCATCGCACGACTTGAGGAGTTGGAGCGCGCGGCGGCGCTGGGCTGGCGCGTGTTTCGGGTAACGGCGGACATGCTGCGCGACGACCCGCATGGGGTTGTGGACATGGTGCGCGCGGCGGAGAATGCGCTGGCGTCCTATCACGAGGATTGTTCATTGAGTGTGCGGGCGTCGGAGTTGGCGGAACTGTGTCTGGCGGTGCGGCACGGCGATAGAATATGGCAAACCCTGAATGATCAAGAGATTCGTATCAGACGGTTGGAATATGCGAGCGAGCACGGGACGCGGGTGCCGCCGTCGCGGGCGTCCGAGCCGGACAGCGTGCCAACGGCGGACTTCATGGCGCTGGGGGACTGTGAGGAGGAAACCGCCTATCCTGAACATCTGAAATGGCGGTGGAGCATGGGCGGTACAGACACGCCGGAGCAAGGGATGACTCGTATTTACGACGCTGACATTGACCGGAGTATCATTCGGCGACAGGCTCGCGACCTGCTCGACCGTGCGCGCGCGATTAGCCATAGCTGGGAACAGTTCGCCAGGCCGTCGAATTCCTCGAATAGCGGGTCGGAGTGGCTTCAGTACCGCGAGTCTGCTAAGTTGCTGAAAGAGGTCATCGCGCTACTGGGGCGCATTGCGGGGGAGACGGGGAAATGACCAGGATGCAGACGGCTGACGCTCTGGAATGGCTGGCGTCCGTGTTGGACGCCGATGGCCGCGATCCGCTGCCCTGTGACCGGATGATGCTGACGCTGGTGCTGTCTGAACTGTCCGACCTGCGCAGCGCGCTGACTGTGGCGACGCAGGACAGCGAATCGGCAGCGGCACTGCGCGCGGCGCAGGAGCGGCTTGAGGAATGTCGGCGGGCACTGGTGGCCCGGTCGCAGGAGATCGTGCGGCTGAAGCGGCTGGTCGAAGAGAAGAATCGCGCCATTGGTGAGTATCTGGCGGAGGGGGAGTGATGCGTCAGAGTGGCCGGGGCAGGGTGAAAAGGTGGGGCTGGAGTAGGCCGGGCGCTGACCTAAGGTAGGACCAGATGCAGGCAACTACAACACGCTGTTTGAAGGTGTACATCCGGGGTGGGGCGAGTGGGGCAGACCGTCAATTGATGGCCCGACTCATGGCTGACCGCGCGCATGGTATCTGCTATTCGGAGACCCTGCGCCGCGCCCTGCGTCACTACTACAACCTTGACCGTCCGGCCCCACCCGCTTCCGACAATGGCCAATCAGCCACCAGCGCGGTGCTGCTACTGGCGGCCCAGGTGCGCGACCTGACCGCAGAGGTCGCGCGTCTGAGGGCGGAGGTCACGGCCATGCGGAGAGACTTAGCCTATGCGCTGGAGGTGGTGCAGTCATAGACCCCACAGCTAAAGCTGGGGGCATCCAAACGGAGGTTCCGGTGAAGCATCATTGCTGTCCAAACTGCGGCGCGACGTTGGTGCTCGTCAACGGGCACTTGGCCCACCTTTCGCCCGCCGCCTTGCGTATAATCGAAGCCGCGCCTGATGGCTTTAGGCGCGGCTCTCCCATGCCCGCCCACGCCCTCGGTGCGGCTATCGGCTACTCCGAGTCATCTACCCGCCGCGCGCTGCGTGAACTTGCCGAAGTCGGCGTGGTCTTCGCCATCGCCTATGGCAAGCGCACGATACGTCATCGCTATGCAGGTGTGCCCGCGCAATTGCTTCCTCGCACTTCTCCCCACCATTCCGCCAATTGACGCCACCGCCTTCCCGTGAAAGTTGGCGTTTCCTTGACTTTTCCTGGTGTAGACTGTAGATAGAGGCACCATAGAGTGCCATCCCAGCGCGGGGCGCATCCCTTACCGACGCGCGCACCGTGCAAAGGCGGGCAGATGATACGGCTCGCCGCCGACGCGCACAGATACATTTTCCGCCCGATGCGCTGGGAGATGACGTGAGGCAGGGCCGCGAGTATGCGGTGACCGGGGCCGTGCGGGGATCATGCCCCCGCCGCGTCACTGTGGCCGACGAGCGGCGGGAAGGTGCGAGTCCAACAAGATATCCCGGCAGCCGCGGGCCACAATCTGCGCCGAAAATCTACTGTATCGGGGAATGTCCGACGCAGAGGCACTCCAACCGCGAATGCGGGCAAGGTGCCGGATCGGACTAGGCGCATGGCTCTGAAACCGGGCACATCCCGGTAAGTAGGAGCCTTCCGGCGGCGCACGGCCTATGTGCGCAGTATGCCTCGTGACCTGCTTATACACCAATCGCGGGAGCGAGGCAGATCCGCCCTCACGTTCTACGGGATGTGAGGAGACCCCCCACGCTGCTTCGGTGGCGTGGTGCGGCGCTACAGGTGAAAGTCGGCTTCCTTCATGCCGTGCGCGCGGTAGCCGCGCCTAGCCTATAGCGTCCGCGCACGAAAGCGGGGCGGGCGGCGAGCGGACTCGGACTTGGACGTTCTAGCAGCGTCAACCGCCGCCGAAAAGGGAGCCGAGTTCCCGCCCCGCCGGTTGTGAACGCGGCAATGCCGCGCTGCGAGCCGGGCGCATTCCCGGCCCTCTCCTCAGGCGTGGGGGCGGCTATAGCGCTGCGCTTTGAAGGTGCCGCCCCCTGGGAGATTGCATGACGAAGCGGAAGACATACAGCGATAAGTTCAAGGCGGGGGCGCTCATCATGCTTGAGAGCGAGGGCTACCCGCAGGATCGCTATGCTATGCAGAGAGTAGCTAGAAAGCTGAATGTGCCCAACCGGACGCTGCGTCATTGGGCACATACCAAAGATGGCGAGGAATTCGCCGAGCTTTGCCAAGAACAAAAAAAGAGCATCACGACCCTGATCGAAGACGAGATTCGGATGGCGTTTGAGGCGCTAGGCATGGCCCGCCCTGATGCGAGCTATCGTGATCTGACCACGAGCATCGCCATCTTCATTGACAAGATGCAGCTGCTATCGGGCAAGCCGACGGAACGCAGCCAGCAGCAGATTAACGTGTCAGGGCTAGAGCACCTGGCGGGCATGAGTGACGATGAACTCTGGACGGTTATCCGCCCCACAACTGGAGTTGAGGCGGCGCGCCATTGAACGCGCCCGCGGCTCATTAACATCATACAAGCTGCTGATCTGGCGGCGCTACCAGCACGCGCCGCATCTGGACGCGCTCGACCGCCTGCTCGCTCAGTGCAGCCAGCACGCGGCCACGGGCGGGGCAGCTGGCATCGGGCATCTCATCGTTGAGATGCCGCCCCGCCACGGCAAGACGACCACCATCTCGCGCCTGTTCCCGACGTGGCACCTGGGCAACAACCCGGAGCACCGCGTGATCCTGGCGAGCTACGGCGCGTCGCTGGCGGAGAAGAACAGCCGCTACGCGCGCAACGTGCTCATGCTACCGCGCTACCAGGCCGTGTTTCCGGGCGTGGCGCTCGATATGGCGAGTCGGGCGGTGGATGCCTGGGACTTGGCAGCGCCGCATGAGGGCGGCCTGGACGCTATCGGGGTAGGGGGCGGCGTGACGGGCAAGGGCGGCCACATCATCATTGTAGACGACCCGGTCAAGTCGCGCGCCGAGGCGGAGTCGGAAACATACCGTGAGAAGGTGTGGGACTGGTTCACTGACGACCTGTATACGCGGCGCGAGCCGGGCGCGGCGGTGATCGTGGTCATGACCCGCTGGCACATGGACGACCTCGTGGGGCGGCTGCTGAACCGGCAGCCCGGCGTCTGGACGCGGTTGCGGATGCCGGCGCTGGCCGAACCAGACGACAACCTGGAGCGCAGCGAGGGCGCGGCACTGTGGCCTGACCGCTACCCGCTGCGCGAACTGGCGAACATCCGCTCAGCGCTTGGCGAATACAGTTGGTCGGCGCTGTACCAGCAGCGACCCGTGCCGGCAGAGGGCGGGCTGTTCAAGCGGGCGGCGTTCCACCTGATACCGCGAGCGCCGGAAGTGACGCGGGCTGTGCGCTACTGGGACTTAGCGATGAGTGACCGCACCAGCGCGGACTACACGGTCGGCGTGCTGCTGGGGCAGACGGAGGCTGGGCGGCTGGTCGTGCTGGATGTGGCGCGAGCACAACTGGACTGGCCATCAGTGCCGAGCTTCGTGGCAGAGACGGCGCTACGTGACGGGCCGGACGTGGCGCTGGGCTTCGAAGAGAAGGGCTACATGAGCCGGGCCGGGCAGGAGTTGGCGCAGGATAGCCGTCTGCACAACTTCAGCATCTGGGGCTTTCCGAAGGACAAGGACAAGCTGACGAACGCGCTCCCATTCGCCGCGCGGGTGGGACAGGGGCTTGTGGACGTTGTGGAGGGGCACTGGGCCTGGGAGTTCATAGACGAGCTATGCAGCTTCCCGGCGGGTGAACATGACGACCAGGTAGACGCGGCGAGCGGGGCGTATGGGATGCTGGGGACGATTGCGGGGAGTGCGAGCCTAACGTATGCAGACGAATACACGATTGGGGCCGGTGATTTCTAGGGCGCGACGGGCGCTGATTGAGCGCATCGAGAAGACGCTCGACCCGCAAGCGCCCGCCTACATGGTGCGTGGGCCGGAGCGCATGATCGACGACGGATGTGATTACGACCGGGGCTATGACCCCAGGCCGGAGATCGTGAAGGCAGAGGACGCCGCGATGAGACGGCGCGGAAGGGGTAACAATGACGCAGAGTAAAAGCAATTATGGCGGCAATACCCGCATGGCGGTGGAGTTTACAGCGTCCATTCCCAGCGGATCGCCCACCAGCACGACGTTTGAATACCCATTCGGCCTGTTCGCCCTGGGAACGATCACGCCGTCAGGCACTATCCCGGCGGCGGCGGGCACGCATATCAGCATTCATGCCCAGGACATCTGGGGTGTGTGGCGCTCCGGCCTGTCGTACGAGAGCGGCTATGCCAACTGGTGCATTCTTTTCCCAACGGGCGGGGTGATGCATGACATGCCTCCGGCGTGGTTTGGCGTGGCGGGCAGCGCGCGCTTGGTGCTAACCAATGGCAGCGGGAGCGGCGTACCGGCGACGGGCTCGCAGGTGTTTTCGCTGAGCATGAAGGCGTGACGATGAGAACGCGGCTGGCAGTCTGGCGCGCCCGGATACGGGCACAGTGGCGCAAATGGCGCACGCCGCTGACGGCAACAGGGGCGGCGATCCCCGCGCCGGAGTACGTCATTCATGACGGCGTGGATTACAGCCAGCCCGCGCTACTGCCGTTCTGGGTCAAGGCGCATGGGGCGAAGGCGGTGGGCACGTTCCTGGAATCCACGCAGCGCCAGACGATGCGCTTCCAGTTTGACTCGCCATACCGCAGCGCGGCGTATGACGGGCCGATCACCATGCCGGTCGAAGATCCATTGGAAGAGTGGTCATTTGAAACGCGCAAGACGGTGCTGACTAACTGCCACGCGGCCTACCAGCGCAACCCGCTCGCCAAGCAAGCCGTCCAGATCACGCGGCAGTTTGCCGTCGGGCGCGGGCACGTCGTGACCTGCCGTAATCAGGATGTGCAGGCGGTCATTGATGAGTTCCGGGCCAATCCTGAGAACGCCGTTGAGGAGATGGACAAGACGCTGCTCCAGGACTTGCAGGTAGACGGCGAGATATTTCTACGCAAGGTGGCGGGTGAGAACGGCGGTGGCGTGATTGTGCCGCTTCCGCCCTGGCACATTGTGGAGATTGAAACTGATCCCGGCTTCTTCCGGCGCGTGCTGCGCTACCACTTGCAGTACACGACGGGCACGCAGAGCACGACCAGCGTGGGCGGGCAAATTGTAGACGAGTGGATCGACGCGGCGGAGGTGCTGCACGTTGCGGTCAACCGGCACAGCTACGAGTTGCGCGGGCGGCCCGATCTGTTCGTGGTGCTGCCCTGGCTGCGGGCATACAAAGAGTGGATGGAAAACCGGGCACGTCAGAACATGTGGCGCGGGGCGCTGCTCTGGGACGTGACGATCAGCGGGGCCACGCCCAACAACGTCGCCAGCGCCGTATCACGCTACACCAAGCCGCCGACGCCGGGCAGCATCATCGTGCACAGCGACCGCGAGGTGTGGCAACCGCTCAGTAACAGCGTGGGCGCGGCGGACGTGTCTGAGGACGGGCGGCAAATGAAGCTCATGACCGCCGTCGGCATGGGCTTACCGGAGTATATGCTCAGCGACGGACAGAACGCCAATCTCGCCAGTGCGACGGCTCAGCAGTTGCCCGCGCTGTGGAAGTTCACCGATGCACAGCAGACGATGGCCGAACAAGTGTGGATGCCGATCTACAGGTGGGTTATTCAGATGGCAATCAACGCCGGGCGGCTACCTGACGAGGTGCCGGTACAGGACGCCGACGGGGACGAGATTCTGGGCGCGGACGATGCGCCGGAGATGATCGACACGCTGGACGCCGTGCATGTCAAGTTTCCTGACTTGCAAGAGGACGACCCGAAGACGCTGGCCGAGGCGCTGGCGATTGCGACGATGAGCGGATGGGTCAGTGACGAGGGCGCGGGCGACATCATCACGGCAACGTTGGGGCTGGACGCGGCGGTCGAGCGCAAGCGCATCGAGCGCGAGAAAGAGGCGGCGCGTAGTGAGGTAGCGCAGGGGCTGGCGCTGAGGCCGCGCGACATCGGCCTGCCGGACGAGGGCGAAGGCGAAGACACAGAAGGCGAGGAACGTGGGGAGAAGCCGACAGCCGCGCCTGCCGCTGCCTGATGACGGAGCGCTCATTACCCGCACGCTCTGGTCAGATAGCGAGGCGCTGCGCACAGCAGAGTCATGGGTCAGGCGGCGCATTTACGGGCTGGAGAAAGAACAGGCGCGGGCGCTGTATGAGTTGTACCTGAAAAGCTACCGTGAGGTAGCAGGCACCTTGACAATGGCATACGGTGATGACGGCAAGCCGGTCTTTGCGCGGCGGGCCATCCTGCTAGAGCAGATGGAGCGCGAGATTAACGCATTGATCGCACAGGCCGAGGCGCATATAGACACGGCGTTGATAGATGCGTATGAGCAGGGCTATGCCGGGCGCGCGTGGGTGTTGGATCAGGCGACTAATCCAAATATTCCGATACGCTTTCGACCTGTACTGCCCGCGCAGGCCATTCGTTCTCTGCTGTTGCAGCCGATGATGGGCCGTGACCGGCGCTATATGGGGCAGGACTGGCATACCGAACTTGGCTTTGCCCGCGAGGAGTTCGTGCTGCGCACCAAACGCAGCCTGACGGCAAGCATGGTGCAGGGTGAAGGCATAGGCGCGGCAATGCGCCGGTTGCGCGACGAGTACGGTATCCAGACGGACAGGCGCAAGGGCTTTACGCGCAACTTCTACCAGACGACCATGATTGCCCGCACGGAAATCCTGCGGGCGAGCAACCTGGGCGCGCTGGCGGTGTATGAGGAGAATGCCGACATCCTGAGCGGTTGGGAGTGGACGGCAACTAAGGACGAACGTACCTGTCCTATTTGCGGCGCGATGGACGGCAAGCGGTTCAAGTTCAACGACCCGCAGCTACAACCGCCGTCGGGCAGCCATCCGGGATGCCGTTGCACCATCGTCCCGGTGCTAAAAGATGAGCGTCTGATGAATGAGGTTGCTGGAATACGAGAGACTTACAGCGAGTGGGCGGCGCGCAACGGCATGATCACCGATGGCGGGCTAGACGAACAGCGGGGCGCAGCGCCGCCGAAAGCCAAGAAGGAGTGACGCCATGCCCTACACGACCGACACAGTACCGAAGCACGTTCCGCCCGCGCAGGCGAAGAAGTGGGTGGGCGCATGGAACGGCGCGTATGACCAGTGCCGGGCGAAGGGCGGCGAGCAGGAGAAATGCGAGACGTATGCATTCCGGGTGGCAAACGCCCTGCTCAAAGAGGGCGAAAGCGGGGGCACGATGGGGAAGGTAGACAGCAAGACGCTGGTCTTTGTGGAAACGCTCGACTTGGCCGAAGCGGTCATTGACAACGACGCGCAGACGGTACGCCAGCGCATCATCCGCCCAGGGCGCAGCGCCAACGGGCGTGTGTACGGCGCGGACGTGTTGCAGCGGGCGACGGCGCTCTTTGAGGGCGTCAAGACGTTTGCGGATCACCCGTCGGCGGGCGAGCGGCGCGACCGCCCGGAGCGCAGCGTGCGGCAGATTACCGGCTGGCTGGACGGCGTTGAGTACCACGAAGACGGTATCTATGCGGTGCGCCATTTCACGCGCAACCAAGCCGGGCAGGACATGTGGGCGCTGGTGCGCGACATCGTGGAAGGGCGCGCGCCGGCCACGCTGCTCGGTGGCAGTATCAACGCCGTGGGGCGGGCCAGCAAGGGCGATAATGGCGACCTGATTGTTGAGAGCATCACGGCCGTGCACAGCGTGGATGACGTGACCACGCCGGCGGCGGGCGGCGGGTTCCTGCCGCTTGTGGCGGGCGCGGACGACCTGACGGCGCAGCTACTGAGCGCGCTGACTTACGATGAGTTTATCGCGGCAAGGCCGGAGTTTGTGGAGCGGCTGAAGCGGGAGTATAAGGCCGTTCGGCAGACGGAAGCGGTGGCTACCGCGTTGAATGAGAGGGATCAGGCGCGCGTTGCCCTGGTCGAAGCCGAAGGACAGATGAAGGCACAGGCGGACAAGGTGACTGCACTAGAGGCCGAACTTGCCAAGCTGCGCGGCGAACTGGCGCGCAAGGGGCTAGAGGTCGAGCTAGAGCGGGCGTTTCGCAAAGTGGCGCTTCCCGTCCCTATCGAAAACGAATTGCGTGAGGAAATCGCGGCGAGCGACCCAGTCCGCTGGCTGGACATCGTGCAACGCGGGGCGCGCATGGTGGCGCTCGGCGGAGCGAAGTCCGGCCCGGCAGTGAAGGGCGCGCCCCGGCTGGTGCAGGAAGCGGCCACGGTTGCCCTGCCCACGACGCCGGGGCCGATCAACATTGACGAGGTACGCTCGGTAGACGATTTCCTGGACGCTATCCGCAAGCGCCAGCAAGGAGGTTAGCAATGGCGGTAGCAGCTTCAGCTATCTTTGCCAGCACTCCGGCTCAGGAGGGCATGTATCTGTCCCTTCCTGCGTCGGGTACTGCGCATGAGATCAATCCGGGCGATTATGTCTCGTGGTCGGGCAACTATATCATTGCCACGCACACGGGCGTTGCGTCCTGGAAGGCGTCGGGTGTGGGCATCGCCTGCACGCGCAATCCTGCAAGGGACTGGGCGGGCCGGTTTGTCATCAACTCGGCGGTCGTTGTAGCGACGCGCGGCACGTTCGTTGTGTCGGCGGCGTTCTCTGGCAAGCCGCTTTTTGGCGTGCTGGCCGGGCCGGTCACGACTGGCTCTGGCGTTATGGCCGCGTCAGGCGTGACGGGCCTCGGCTCGACCTGGAATACGGCTGCGCCTGTCGCGGTTTCGGGCGGTACGGCGGCAGCGCCGGTTCCTGCTGTGGCGACGGTGTTTGAGTTCTCGGACACTGGCCCAGGCGGTACGGGTCAACTCGGCATCTGGCTCTGGCCGCGTAATGCGGACTACTACTAGGGGGTGCTGAGATGACACTTGACCGCGCACTCGTGACCAAGATTCTCGAAGGGGGCCGCGTTGAAGAGCGCGTGCTCACATCCATGCCGCTGACCATCACCGAGGACATGATCCCGTTCCCGCGTGACCGTCGTGGGCGGCGTACTGTTGACCCTGACAAGGTCGAACTGTCCGAGGCCGTAGCACTTGGCCCGGCACATACGGCGAACTTCCCTGACCTGCTGCGGCAGGGGCTGAACTTCATCTCAATGCAGTCCTACGCGATGGAGCCGGTCGTCTACCCGCAGTTGGTGGGGCCGGAAGTTGCGTCCAGCAAGCATCAGGAGGAGTACCTGCTCGACGCCGCGATGGGCACTGCGCCCGTTGTGGAGGAGGGCCAGGACTATCCTGAGGCGGCGCTGGCTCTGGAAGCCGGGAAGATCGTCAAGAACTATAAGCGCGGGTACATTGTGCCCGTGACCGAGGAAATGCGCCGCTTTGACCAGCTTGGCAAGGTGGAGCAGATCGCCGAGGCCGCTGGCCGTTCGCTGCGCGTGACTGAAGAAGACGTGGTGCTCGATGCGTTGACTACGGCGGGCAACTATACGCACAGCAACACGGCGGCTACCACGTTCTCGGCTGGTGGGCTGATCACAGCCTACAACGTCCTGGTGACGCAGCGCGACCGCACGGGCAACTTCCTGGGCGTGCGCCCGGATACGCTCGTCTGCGGGCCGCTGGTTTACTTCGCGGCGTTGCAGTTGCTGCGCTCGCAGCAGGTGATGCGCGCCCACGCCGATGATGACTCGACGGTCATCACGGTGGAGCGGTACGGCACCGGCGTGACCAACCCGTTCTACGGTCTGGTGGACACGATCATCATGACGCCCCGTTTTGGCAGCAGCTATCAGTGGCTGTTGGGCCAGCGCGGGCGCGGTGTGAAGTTCCAGCGCGTCGATCCGGCCCGCGTCCTGCCGCCTGAGTACTTCCCCGTCAATGACGTGTGGCGGTACTATGCGCGGACGTGGTTTGGTTTCGGCATCGTGGATGATCGGTTCTGGTACTACTCGTCCAGC
>Ga0265297_10006276_pt1 | contig 17392 bp, 11 predicted proteins | sample Munlanlwell13791_FD_192502 | JGI IMG/M metagenome (GOLD analysis project Ga0265297, IMG submission 192502) | Leachate microbial communities from a municipal landfill in Southern Ontario, Canada - Leachate well 137-91 | ecosystem: Engineered > Solid waste > Landfill > Unclassified | place...
GGATGGCCGCACCTGTCGAAAGTATCGGATTTGTAATAAGTCTCATTCTCTCTCCTAATGAATTGTGTCGATAAATATCAATAAATCTTGCTAGAAAGATAGCTATATTCGCCTTATATTCACCTTTTCCCCTCCGTCTGTTCTGGATTTCCAGGCTGATTTAATTTCATCCATCCTTCGATTTTACTGGTATAGCATTGATGAATTGCTTGACCCTTTTCATTATTTTCGGCTTGAATATAGAGGTTTAGATGATCGCTATACTGATCGGGAATCATCAATACCCAATCATGCTGATCGAGCCATATTTTAACACCGTCGAGTGTTGAGGATTTTTTTCCTTTTGAATTTTCAAGAAACTTTCGCATCATTTTACCTTTGTTCGCCCGCGTGCACGGAACTTGGAACGTGTGATAATAAAAACTCGGGAGTGCTTCGATTAGCTCGGAGAGTTTCACCCTATGGCTCACAATCATCTCTAAAATTTTCAGTGTTGCGTACATCGAATCACGATGGGTAGCAAATTCCGTAAATGCAAAATTACCCTCTCCGGTTGTGACCAAATCGTACCGTTTCATTTGTTCGCTTTTAAAATTGGCATATTGCCCGCGTTCAATTTTCAAGTGCTTGAATCGGACAAAATCGGCTGCCCAGGTTGGGAGAAAAACCCTCTTTTCCTCCCCCTTGGCTTTGGCTTCCATATTCAAAAGGGTCAGAACGACAAACAAAGCGGCTTGTTTGCTTAGCAGAATACCCTTGTCACACAAAATATCAAGCCGCTGCCCGTGAGGATAGATCATAAATCCCGCATCCAGCCCGAGCGCCTTGATGACGGCACTCATATCTTCATAAGAGCGTTTGGTCAGGGTATTGATATTTTCTAAGCGCTGTTCATCCGGATGGGCGTTAAACATGATATTGTCCACACCCATATCATTTAAAATATCGGGAAAGACTTCGGATGACATTCCGTGCATCACATCTACCGCAACGCGGCAATTGAGACATTTAAACATGTGTGACTGAAGCAGTTCTTCCATCCCTTTTTTATAGGCAGAATACTCTTTTATGTGATCAGACGGATAGATTTGCCCGATTCGCGAATAATCGACCCGTCGAAAGGTCTCTTTGAAAAACGCTTTCTCTACTTTTTTTGCCGTATCGTTGTTGATACGGAGCGCTTCGTGATTGTAAAAAGTGATAACCGTACTGGTCGGATCATCCAGTTTCTGGTTGATATGAACTCCAGCCGCATACTCATCATGATACGACAAACTGCACCGCATAACCGCCGATGGTATCGCTCGGTAGTCGATAACATCCATTCCCGAGGATAAAAGCCCGCCCAGAAAAGCCCGCTTAAGCATTCGTGAGCTCTTGGAACTGTCGCGCGAAACAAGAACCGTAGAATCGACAGGAAGCTGGGCACCGAATGCTTCAGCCAGTTTGGTTGCCATTTCGCAGGAGATCTCAACGTTTGATTTTCCGATTACCAATCCGTTTTCAAAAATCGAATTTTTATATTTGCTCCCCAATATAACGCTGCGACTGACGATTGCCGCATCTTGAATCATTTTATCCGGCCAAATCGTAACATCTTGCTCAACCGTCACCAATTCGCCGATTTCGCACCCTTCCGCTAAAATCAATCCCGATTTAGCCGTAACATTTTTACCGATCCGAGTGTTGTTGCAGATAACACATCCGTCGAGTTTCGCATTTTTACCGATCTCAACATCATTCCAAATGACGGTATTACAAATTTTTGAGGATGCGCCGACGGTGACGTTGTCTCCAATAACGACATTATTAAGTTTTACCCTTTTTTTCACCGTTACATTGCTTCCGATAACAACGATTCCGATAATCTCGACGCTCTCATCAATAATATTCTCCTCTTCGCAGATTAATACGCCGTCCACATATTTAATCGCTTCTCCGTCGAGGTTGAACTTGATTTTTCCACTCAAAATATCATCATAAACATCCCGGTAACTCTCCGGGTTTCCTACATCACGCCAATATCCCTGTGCATACCCTGCCATCAAATCGATCCCTTTGCTCATCAGCATCGGAAAAAGATTTTTGGCAAAATCAAAGTTTTCATTATTGGGAATATAGTTCAAAATTTCGGGTTCAATAATGTAAATTCCGGTATTAATCGTATCACTGAAAACCTCGCCCCAGCTCGGTTTTTCAAGAAACTTTTGGATTATCCCCTCTTCATTGGCTATGACTACCCCAAATTCGAGCGGATTTTCGACCGACGTGAGGGTAATAGTAAGTTTTGAGTTTTTGGCTTTGTGATAATCAAATATAGCTTGAAAATCAAAATCGGTTACCAAATCACCGCTGATAATAATAAAATTTTCATTTCCGATCTGTTCCTGCGCACGTTTGACAGCTCCGGCCGTGCCATAATCATCATCTGGGACAACATAGGTAATATTTATCCCCCAGGCACTTCCGTCTTTAAAATAATCTTTAATGATCTCAGGCTTAAAATAAAGGAGAATAATAAATTCTTTAATTCCTAAATCGCGCAAACTGACAATCGTATGCTCCATCATGGGACGATTCATAATCGGCAACATCGGTTTAGGGATAGAGTTAGTGAGCGGTTGTATCCGTGTTCCAAAACCACCGGCCATAACTACTGCTTTCATGATTCATCCTTTACAGAATAGATAAAATAAGATTGTTTTGCGGTTGAGTTTGATAATAGATTAAAGCGAAAGAATATTTAAATAGAACTTAATTCATAAAAAGAATTAAGTTCTTATATTAGCATCCGAAAGAATGTATTATTTACGGTCTCCATGGAGATGAGAAGGGTTTTGACTTTATCTATAAGGTCCATGGCTTCGTGAAAACTTATCTTGTCGATGCTCGAGAAAATATCCAACTCTATCTAAATCAATTCGATTTTAATTTCGATTGTATTGGTTTTGCCTATCTTTTTTTCTATAGATCTCAGGGAGTCTAAAAATTGACTATAGCTATCCGTCTTTGTGTCATGCATGGTAATAATCACCGTGAAAACAAAAAGCCAAAACCAAATCGGTTTTGATGATGATTATAATCCATTAGACTGGCACCATATCCGCTAAAAGCTTTTAAATACCAAAAATTATTTTTTGATTTTCCAATAGGATAAGACCATTCTCCTTCTATAGAACCTCGATTATCGTTATTTAAATTGAGATTGTTGCGCCATGTTAGGTCAAATTGCTGTTTTCCCCAGATATAGCTCAATTTTAGGTGTCCATATCCTAGATAAGATGTGATATCTTTATTGTCTTCCCCTTCATCTGGATACCATAGTCTAAGCGTTGTTATTAAATTACCGTGATAAAAAATGGAATCAAGGTAAAGTTGATTCCATTCCCTGGATAAAGGTTTCCCGAGGCCATTGGATTCATGCCAAAATGCTATTTTCATTGCTTTTAAACCAAATTGTGAGAAAGAATAGTCTTCAACCGGAATGAATAACCATACTTCAGGACGATAGTTAGTTTCACGAAACGGGGCGGATTCAGAATAAAACTGCCACCAAACTTCTTGAGTATATCCAAATCCTAATATTTCATTTAACCCTAAAAGGTCATAAGTTAGATTTTTTTTCAAACTGATTTGAAATTCTGTTTCAATATTGTTGCTAAATTCATTGTATCCAGGATAAACAGTTGGATCACGCTTTTCAAAGTTTTCACTTGTGTATGCAATAGGAATTAAAAAAGTTTTTTCATACGGTAACATCCCAAAATTACTAAAAATCTTAGACAGCATGGTTTCACGTTCATCAATATCTTTTGGTATATCGAGATATTGTGATACAAAGTTAGCCATTACTTTGTCGCTTTCCGGATCGATCTGATAGAGTTGGTTTTGTTTTAATGAATGGTTAGAATCTACTTGTAATGGATGGTATTCGAACGCTGCTTGTTTATAAAATTGCATCGCTTTGGTAATGTTTTGATCCGTACCTATACCATTTTCATACATCGAGCCTAGAGTATATTGAGCGATGTGATTTCCAGTTTCAGCTGATTTCTCTAACCTGGATTTGGCTTCTGTATAGCGACCTTCGTTATACAGTCTCAAACCTTCTTCATAATTGTCCATACCGATCAATGTACTACTATAGAGTATTGCAAGACATATAAAAGAATGGTAGAACTTCATATCTTGTCTTTTCTATGAGAAATAAGATCGAGATTATCAAAATAAGGTTTGACAGCATCAAGGAAAAGTTTTTCTAGGGCATCAGTTTCAAGATTATAGCATTCAGTATATAATGAGCTTGCGATAGATGTGAAGGCATCAACCATAGCCGAATCAAATAAGATATTGGCATTGTCTTGAATGAAAAGCAAGCTTTCATCTACACTAAGTGGATTTTTATAAGGACGCTTAGAAATGAGTGCGTCGAATACATCGGCAATGGCAAAAATACGTGCACAGTAGGGAATATCTTCTCCTTTGATCCCTTTCGGATAACCTGAGCCATCAATACGTTCATGATGATAGGCTATAACTGAAGCAGTATCATCTTGTAACCATTCGACTGATCTAATCATCTCCAATCCGTACTCAACATGTTTTTGAATAGATAAATATTCATCTGTACTTAGTTTTCCAGGTTTAAGAAGTATAGAGTCTGAAATTCCTATTTTTCCAACATCATGTAAAAAAGCTCCTTTGATAAGTGCAGGAAAATTATTGACCGGCATTCTTAAAACTTCAGCCAAACGAATGGCAAAATAGGTGACACGATAATTATGTTCAGCGGTATCACTATCCCTAAGAGCGATGGCATTTCCGAGAGCTGCTAGAGTTTGAAAGTTGCTTCTAAGAAGTTTATACTTATCTTCCTCTAATGCACTATATTGATAATAAACAATAGGAAATATACTAATAACAACCAGAGCTAAAATTATTGACACGGAAATGAAGATTTTTTTCATTGTATCTTGCATCATATTAATGGTGTTTGAGGGGAGAGCGATTATCATTTTTAGACTATAAACTTTGTTGTCATAAGATTGGATTTTTTTAGTGTATACAAGTGCAAAAGTTTCATCATTAATCGGAAGCATTATATATTTTGATGTCTCTGATGATGATAATGAAATAGTTTTAAAAACAGATGTAATATGGGGAGGAAGGGGAGTTTTATCATATTGAAAAATTCTCTTATTGGATAAATCAATAATTTCGAGCTTGATAATATTATTATCACTAAGTTGTTGATAGTGTTGGTCGAAAAAAAACTGTATATTTTTTTGGGGATACAGGGAGGTATATTGAATTAGTTCGTTTTCGAAAGTTGTTTGGGTTTGTGCAATTAATTGAGTGATATATTCACCGTTTTGTTTTTCAATATAATTGTATATTGTTAAAAATCCTATAATCAAGAGAATGAATAAAATTGATGTTATTCTGCCAAAGAATTTAAAAAGAGGATGCTTTGTGAACTTCTTAATAGTTTGTTTCATAAGCATTAAAAGTGTCTTTATCTAACTTTACGTGCAAAAAACCTGCAAATCCCTTTTCAGATGATAATAATGACTCAGATGGATGAATAATAATTTTTCTAATCTGAGCGAGAGGTATTAGGTGAATTTGTTCTTGATCGATAATGAGTTTTAGCATATTGTTTTCAATCAATTGTTTGAAATGCTGCATATGTAATCCGCTTTCAATATGAGTACTCATTGTAATTTGGTATTTTTCTTCATTTCCATTCGTGTAAATAATACTAAGACGGTCCATTGTATTCTCCTCTTTTTGCGGAATTTAAAATTATAGCCTTTATCAATATAAAAAAGAACTTAATTCATTAAAAGAGCCTTTTTCTCTTTTTAAGTTAAAATCTAGCATAATGCAAGAAATATCAATCAAAGAGTAGTTATGACATTTAAAAGAAAAATGCAAGAGATTAAACGCGATTTGATAATAGAGGAAGCGACAAATCTCTTTATCCGTGACGGATACGAGAATATGAAGATTGTCGATCTCGCGAAAAATGCTGGAGTTTCCATAGGAGCTATATACAGTATGTTCGGTTCCAAAGAGGCACTCTATAATCAGTACATAATGGGGCAAATCGAATTTTATATAGAGATGATGGAGCAAGAACTTGAAAATCATACCGATCCCATTGAAATGCTTAGAGTTGTTACCCGCATCAAGTTTGAAGCTATTATGAAAAATAAAAATGGTATCAAAGAGCATCTGATGAGTGATCCAACCTTTTATTTGCATGCATCTTTTGATGACAACAATCCTCTAATGCATATGTATATGTATATCTCCGAAAAAATAATGGAACCGTTGGCGAAGTCTCTCGGAAATACCGTGCAGCCAATGGAGCTATTCTTTATATATGACGGCTTGACCTTTGGAATGGCTAAATACTGGATTCTAACCGGAGGTGACCTAATGAGGCGTATTAATCAATCTATAGAGATGTTTTTGACGATTTTAAAAAAAGATTGATGATGATGAAAAGAATTATTATCGCTTTTACATGTATGTGTTTCGTAGGTATAGAAGCGTTTGCACAACCTGTACTGACGATCGGAATCGTATCGGACGGTGAAAACTCCAAACTTTCTGAAGCACGTACAGCGTTGATTCGTGAAATACGAAAAGCCAGTGAGGGTGAATATGCTCTGAGCTTTCCCGAATCCAAACGGATTGATGCCAGTTTTTCTGTCGCACGGGTCAAAAGCGGCATAGATAAATTACAAAATGATCCGGACGTGGATATGGTTCTCCTTGTTGGCAGTACGGCAAGTCATATCGCGCTTAACTACAATGCGTTCGCCAAACCTACTTTCGCTCCTTTTGTCTATAATACTTCATTGTCCGGTTTGATAAAAGAAACGGATCGGACGAAGATCCGTAACCTCAATTATGTGACGGGAGAATCCCAATTAAACGAAGAAATTCAAGCTCTCCAGTCGATAGCTCCTTCACGGAAAATAGGGATAGTCCTCGAAGAATCTCACTACAGGCTGTATTCCAAAGCAGCGGAAGAGGCAATATCAGTATTTCGCAAAAAAGGGATCGATATCGTTTTTATCCGTATAGCTGATCAGGCTGATGGGATTGAAAAGATGATTCTGACCGATTTGGATGCTGTGATGGTTACCCCCTTATATGGTTTAAATGAGAACATACGGAAAAAAATCATTCAAACACTCAATAATCGAAAAATTCCGACTTATGCATTAGGGGAAGGAGCTATGGTCAATGAAGGAATATTGGCCGCTTCCGTAGAAAAAGATGATCTTTCACGAAGAGCACGTCGGAGCGCATTGAACGTATTGAAAGTATTACGCGGGGGAAAAGCGCAAGAACAACCGGTATCGATTGAGCAAAAACGCCAACTGATGATCAATATGAAAACCGCCCGTTTAATCGGAGTGTATCCGAAATTCAGTGTTTTGAATAATGCCGTATTATTGAACGTAACAGAGGAGAAAGAGCCAAAACTCTCGTTGACGACAGTAGCGGAAGAAGCCGTGCGTGCCAATTTAAGTATTATTGCCGCTAAGCTTGGCGTTGCGGCAAATAATGAAAACGTTACCGAAGTACGTTCGACTCTTTTTCCGCGAGTAACCGGCGAACTGGGGTATACACGGCTAAACAGCGATAATGTTTATGTAGAAAATGGATTCTATGCCGAAAAGAGTGTTTCCGGTGCGATCAAGCTTCAGCAGATTCTGTTTTCGGAAAAAGCGCTGGCAAATCTGGAGATTCAAAAAGAGTTGCAGATAGCTGTCGAAGAGCAGCAGCGTTCATTGGAAATCGAAGTCGTCAAACAGGCGATGAGTACTTTCTTAAATGTATTGATGTTTCAGACATATCACCGTATCCAACAGGACAATCTTGCCCTGACGCAAACGAACCTCGAACTGGCACACGGGCGGGTTCAGGCCGGTACATCAGATATGTCAGATGTCTATTATTGGGAAAGCGCTATTGCGACGGTACGGCAAGATGTATTGAAAGCCGAAGCGGATGTCGAAAAAGCAAAAGACAGTTTGAACCTCATTCTAAATCGAAATATCAGCAGCCGTTTCATCACAGAACCTGCGACATTGAACGATCCCCACTTTTTACGGGATAAACAGATTTTTTTGAGTCTGATTGGTGATCAGCGGGATTTTGATGCAATGGCAGATTTTTTTATCAAGGAAGGGCTCGTAAATATTCCCCGTTTGCATCAGATCAATGCGCAAAAGAGAGCGCAGAAACGTCAGCTTTTATCGGACGAGCGTTCGTACTGGTCACCGGATATCATACTGGCTGCCGACGTATCCCATGTTTTTGATGAAACAAGGAATCCAAATGCGGGTATTAATATGGAAAATGAAACCGATTGGCAGGCTGGTATAAAACTCTCGTTGCCTTTGTATGAAGGAGGAGCTCGGAATGCGCGAAGTTCTCGTTCCCAGCTGAAACTGCAACAATTGCAAGTGAACTATCAGGAAGAAATGCGAACTATCGAGCAACGGATACGAAGTGATCTTCATATGATAAAGGCAAGTTATTCTTCGATAGCCCTTTCAGAAGAAGCATCTCTTTCTGCCAAAAAAAGTTTTTATATGGTTAGGGACAATTATGCCCAAGGAACAAGAACGATGAGCGATCTTCTCAGCGCCCAAAATGCCAGTCTGATTGCCGATAATGCATCGGCCAATACAGTACACCGTTTTATCCTGGATCTTGTCCAGCTACAACAGGATATAGGTGCATTTGAGCTTTTTTCCGACGATTCAGGGAGAGCACAGTTGATTACCCGATTAAAATCATATTTATCGAATGGAAATAAAGAAAATCAAATGATTAAAGGGAATAGCCATGCAGAAAATAATTTATAAAGGGCTGATAGTTGCCGGTTTAGCTACGGCAACCATAGGAGGCATCTATCTCTTCAATTACATGAATCGGCCGGAACTTCCTAAATCCATCGCTTTTGGAAACGGACGGATCGAAGCGACGGAAGTGGATATCGCCACGAAAATACCTGGACGTTTGATCGATGTATCGGTTAATGAAGGGGACGCCGTTAAGACAGGTCAGATAGTGGCAAAGCTCGATACGGACGAGCTCAATGCCAAGGTTAAGCAGGCACAAGCCCAGATTCAGCAGGCCAGAGAGAATAGAAATTATGCACTTGCCATTGTTCGTCAACGTCAAAGTGAACTGAACCTAGCACGAAAAAATCTGGCACGATCCCAAAATCTTTATGTGAACAACAATATATCACTCGTGCAGCTTCAGCAGCATGAATCAGCCCTTGATACCCTTAGTGCAGCTTTGGCTGCGGCAAAAACACAAATTATTGCTGCAGATAATGCCATCAGTGCGGCATTGGCGCAAAAAGAGGCAATTGAGACAAATATCGATGACAGTACTCTTAAATCTCCCGTTAACGGACGTGTTTTATACAAAATACTCGAAGTTGGTGAAGTTATCGGTTCTGGTGGAAAAGTACTGACGGTATTGGAAATTGATGACATATACATGACCATTTTCCTCCCGACCGCTGATGCGGGACGGGTGAAAATAGGTTCTGAAGCCCGGATTAAACTTGATGCTCTGGATGCGGCTATTCCGGCGAGAGTTTCATTCATTTCACCTGAGGCACAGTTCACACCTAAAGAGATTGAAACTGAGAGTGAACGAGAAAAATTGATGTTTCGCATAAAAGTTAAAATTGATCCTACTTTTCTCAAAAATCAATCCTTTCGATTTAGTAGTGGCACACCAGGTATAGCACATATCCGGTTAGATGAAAAAACTCCATGGCCAGATGAGTTGAAAATAGTTTCAAACGTACAATGAATACTATTGCTATACTTGAACACGTTACCCATTGCTATGGAGATAGCATTGCCATAAAGGATATATCTCTTCGAATACCATCTGGATGTATGGTTGGGTTTATAGGACCTGATGGAGTCGGTAAATCAAGTGTTCTTGCTTTGATTTCTGGAGTACGTAAGATTCAAGAAGGAAGAATTACGGTTTTCGGTGGTGATATGCATAATAAACACTATCGTGAACAAATATACTCACGTATTGCTTATATGCCACAAGGACTTGGTAAGAATCTTTATATGTCTCTCTCCGTGTTTGAAAATGTTGAGTTCTTCGGACGCTTGTTTGCACTGGAAAAACAGGAACGGCGGGTACGTATTGAAGAACTTCTTGAGAGTACGGGATTGTTGCCGTTTAAAGATCGTCCAGCAGGACAGCTTTCAGGTGGAATGAAGCAAAAACTCGGATTATGCTGTGCCCTGATCCATGATCCGGATCTCCTGATTCTGGATGAGCCGACCACAGGGGTCGATCCCCTCTCACGCCGGCAGTTTTGGGAACTGGTCAACCGTATCCGTCATCGTCGCGAAGGGATGAGCGTCATCGTCGCAACAGCCTATATGGAAGAAGCTGAGCGGTTTGACTGGCTGATTGCGATGGATGAAGGAAAGATTTTAGCCAGTGGTACTCCAGAAGAACTCCTACAGCAAACCGATACGGCAAATCTCGATGAAGCGTTTATACAACTTCTTCCCGAAAACAAACGAAGTGGTCATACAACTCTCGTTGTTCCTCCACGAAATAGTAGTTTTCAAGGAGATGCATTTGCTATTATTGCTGAGAACCTGACAATTAGTTTTGGAGATTTTAAAGCAGTTGATCATGTTAGTTTTAGCATTGATAAAGGGGAAATTTTTGGATTTTTAGGATCAAATGGCTGTGGTAAAACAACAACTATGAAAATGTTGACAGGTTTGTTATCACCTACAGAAGGAAAAGCATGGCTTTTTGGAGAACCAGCCGCTGCTAATGATATTGCAACACGTAAACGTGTAGGATATATGACGCAGGCCTTTTCGCTTTATTCCGAGCTCACCGTTTACCAGAATCTACTGCTTCATGCACAGCTTTTCCATCTCCCGAAAAATCAGATTGATAGTCGTATTGCCGAAATGATTGAACGTTTCCATCTTGAAGAATATCGTGATAACAGTGCTTCAGATCTTCCTTTAGGGATCCGGCAAAGACTCTCTTTGGCGGTTGCAGTTGTTCACCGTCCCGAGATGCTTATTTTAGATGAACCGACATCGGGAGTTGACCCTGTGTCTCGTGACCGTTTTTGGGAATACTTGATCGATCTCTCTCGGAATGATGGAGTGACAATTTTCGTCTCGACTCACTTTATGAACGAAGGGGAACGGTGTGATCGTATCTCTCTAATGCATCAAGGAAAAGTTTTGGCGAGTGATTCTCCTTCTTCTTTGATACGTACACGTAATAAAGAGACATTGGAAGAAGCATTTATTGATTATCTTCAGGAAGCAGTTGGAGAATGTGAACAGAGTGCAGAGAGAAGCAATGAATCTCATATATTGCCACACGAACATCAACAAGCGAACCGCTACTTTAGCTCATTACGCTTGTTTGGATATGCGTATCGTGAATCGTTGGAGTTAATTCGAGATCCTGTAAGACTAGTCTTTGCATTGTTGGGTATGGGAATTCTAATGATGATTTTGGGATTTGGGTTGAGTCTCGATGTAGAAGATCTTCGTTTTGGAGTACTTGATGAAGACGGTACACCCCAAAGCCGAAACTACGTCCAAAACATCTCAGGCTCGCGCTATTTTTTAGAGCAGCCGCCATTGCGGTCATTTGATGAACTGGATTCTCGGATGAAAAGCGGTGAGCTTTCCGTAGCGCTTATTATCCCCTCCGGATTTGGTGAAGACCTTCAAAAAGGACGATATACTGAAATTGCCGTATGGGTTGATGGTGCGATGCCATTTCGTGCCGAAACCATACATGGGTATCTTCAAGGAATGCATTATGATTATCTTCAGCAGCTTACGCGTCAGACGTTAGGCTATACCCCCTCTATTTCTACAGTAAATATAGAAATGCGTTATCGATACAATCCGGATTTCAAGAGCATTTATGCCATGGTTCCAGCAGTTATTCCTATGTTACTAATATTTATTCCTTCTATTCTAATGGCTTTGAGCGTTGTTCGAGAGAAAGAACTAGGGTCAATTACTAATTTTTATGCAACACCGGTAACCCGCTTGGAATTTTTTATCGGCAAGCAGGTACCTTATATCGTTATTAGTATGATTGGTTTTTTTCTTTTACTAATATTGGCGTATTTTGTTTTTGGGATCATACCCAAAGGGAGCCTTTTAATTCTGATCCTAGGAACACTGCTTTATGTTATTACTACGACAGGCTTGGGTTTTATGATTTCGTCTTTTACTAAAACACAGATATCGGCTCTTGCCGGTACCGCTATTTTGACACTTCTGCCTACAATTAACTTCTCAGGATTAAAGGATCCTGTTTCTTCGCTTGAAGGAATTGCATCATGGATAGGAGCAATTTTCCCGGCAACCTATTTTATAAATATAAGCCGTGGCATATTTAGTAAAGCATTAGAACTACAGGATTTATACCGTGATTTTTTCGCTTTGATGATTGCTGCGACTGTTATTACTGTTTTATCTATGATATTGTTGAAAAAACAGGAAGTATGATGAATCATCTATTAAATATTTTTCGTTTAGGGATTAAGGAACTGCGTAGTTTATGGCATGACAAAATAATGATAGTTTTGATCATTTATTCATTTAGTATTGCTATTTATGTCGGAGCTACAGCAGCTAAGAGTGAAATTCATAATGCACCTATAGCATTTCTAGATGAAGACCGGTCAATACTTTCAAGAAAAATAATCGATGCTTTTTATCCGCCTCGCTTTAAATCTTTTAAACTTGCTTCATTTGATCAAGGAGATGAGGGATTAGATGCTGGAAAATACACTTTTGTGGTAACGATACCGCCAAATTTTGAAAAAGAGGTTATATCCGGAAAGCACCCTGCAATTCAACTTAATATTGATGCGACGAGAATGACGCAAGCTGGAATAGGGGCAGGATATATACAGCAGATCATTAATCGTGAAGTGGCTAATACATTGCATCAAAGTACTATACTTCCAGTAGGTATTATTACTCGAATGAAATATAATCCGAATCTTGAAGGGAGCTGGTTTGGAGGTGTGATGGAGATTATCAGTATGATATCACTACTCTCTATTGTGTTGACTGGTGCTGCTTTGATAAGAGAACGAGAACACGGGACACTGGAACATTTGATGGTTATGCCGCTGAGCGCTTTCGAAATTATGCTGGGAAAAGTATGGTCAATGGGATTGGTTGTATTAACTGCGGCAGCTTTATCGTTACAGTTTGTTGTAGAGGGAATACTTCACATTCCGATTGCAGGCTCCGAGATACTTTTCTTATGTGGGGCTTTTCTGGTACTGTTTGCGACAACTTCGATGGGTATTTTTATGGGAACTATTGCACGTACGATGCCACAATTCGGATTAATTTTAATTTTAACGATTCTTCCATTGCAGATACTTTCTGGTGGTATAACCCCATATGAAAGTATGCCAGATATTTTGCAGTATATAATGAAGCTAGCGCCTACAAGTCATTTTGTCAGTATGGCACAGGCTGTATTGTATAGGGGGGCTGGTATAGAGGTTGTTTGGCCAGATTTCATCGCTATGTTTGTAATTGGTCTCGTCTATTTTTCTCTTGCGTTGATGCTGTTTCGAAGAAGTTTGTCTGCATCATCGTAATATGAAGGAATATAAAATGGATAAAAAAAAAGTTTCTTTAGTTTTAGGAAGTGGCGGTGCGCGCGGTTATGCTCATATTGGTGTCATTGAAGAGCTAGAACGTTCGAGCTATGAGATTGTTTCCATAAGCGGGTCATCGATGGGTGCACTGATCGGCGCACTTTACGCATGCAACAAGATTGATGAGTTCAAGGAATGGGTTCTGGGGCTTAATGGAATGGATTTAACGACATGGCTTGATATTTCTTGGGATAATCGAAGTGGCATATTCCGCGGAATTAAACTAATGGAAAAACTTGCGACAATGATTGGTGATAAAAATATTGAAGACTTACTAATTAAATATAGGGTGTAAACCTACAAAGGGATTTTTCTTCCCATGCGCTTTAAAGTTTGCTTAAATTGATTCTCTGAGTCTCTACAAATCATTTTTCTATTTTAGATTCAATCATGGATACAGATAACGCTTTTATCGCATCCATATCAAATTCATCTTCTATCGGGTTTTCTGTAAAATCATACTCCCCATAAAAATTGATGTGCTGCCAGTGGATAATCGAGCCATTTTTAAGGGCATGGATAATTTTATTTTGTTGTTCAGGATCTTTTTCTTTCGCAAGTAAATCTGAAAAATAGAGATAGTTCCAGCAGATAATCGAGTTTTGAATCAGACGCAATGCATTGCTGGCAATATCCTGTTCCTCCTTTGTAGCATAAAAATATTCGCCGCTATTTCCGAAAAAAACCGCTTTGGAGAATTTATTTGCACTTTCCACTTTATTGAGCTGTTTTTCGATCTGCTGTCGCAAGCTAATGTCGTCGATGTAGTTGAGCAGAAACTGTGTCTTGATGATACGGCCAAATTCCCTGAGTGCCTGATAAAGTTTATGTTTACGCGAATAGGATGTCAGACGCTTAAGTAGCTGTGAGGCAGTGACACGTCGCTCTTTAATGGTGATTATCAGACGAATCATCTGTTCCCACTGCTCTTCGATGATAGCGGTGTTGATTTGCTTAACCGGCAGGAGTGTATAACCGTTCTCCCGATAAAGCTTTTTAGGCTCAAATGCATAGAGTTGTTGATCTTTGAAATTTTTAATCCGTGGTGCAAATGAGAATCCCAGTAAATGGGTCAGAGCAAATATCACCTCACTGTATCCGAACGTATCCGTAGAATGGATATCGCTTTGAATTATCTCTTGATGCATTAATCCATCGATAACGTAGGCGGCTTCGCGCTCGCTGGCATTGATCACTGTCGTATAAAACAGCCGGTGCGATTCATCCACAAAACTGTATCTGCTTACTCCTCGCCCCAAACCAAAATACTTGAACGAATAGCCTGAATTAAGCGAATCGACGTTGAGATTAAATTTCTGGCCATCACTGGCGGTATGATTTTTATCGGGATTGGCACGAAAGAGTTTAGGAATATTAAGTGTTTCCGTAAACGCGAGTACGGCATCATTAGCTTCTTGAAGTATATCGGGTGAGAGATACCATGTGCGAATATAATCGATGTCGTGTACTGATATCCCTTTGGATATCTTTGCCATTTTCGGGATGCTGATGTTGCATCCATATCCGATGATCGATGCATATAGAGCATTTGGTTTGGGTGCGCGATGATGTAGCGTCCTTGTATGGTGATGAAACTTTACACCAAATATCGCCAGCCGGTCGATTTGACGAAGCACGTCAATAAGAGGGATAAATTTCTCTTTTGGCAGATAGGCATTCAGCCCATCCTCCTCTTCACGCTTTTCGAGTTTAGGGGTATGTACAATAAACGATCCATCTCCTTTAGCATGAAAAAAGCTGTTAATCCCTTTGATGACATTATTGTTGACGTTGCGGTAGATTCCATCAAGCTCACCTCTTAAGTCATCAAGTACACCGATTGAAGATTTCAACTTATCCATTCCATAGCGCTTGATATAGAGTTCTTTCTTTCGGTTGTATTCGCCAATATCAATCAGATAATCGTTAAACGCACGGTAGCGATAGGAGTTATTGAGATTGAGTGACCCTGATTTGATTCCCTCGGCTATAGCTACGAAAAGAAACATTTTATACAGCGATATCCGAAACGGTTCGTCTGTGGTACTTTGAAGCAAAGAATTTTTTTCCTCTTCACCCAAAAATTCCATTGGCAATTTTACTGTAACGTTTCCTCCGGTCGTTTTGAAGAATGCAATCGCTTTAAGCAGTGACTTGTCTGATTCCTTTTCATCGAATTCTAATGCTTTAATGATATCGGAGACCCGATTTTGAAGTTTACGGGAACGCTCTTCGAGTATGGCGTGATAACCAATATGATCTTCCAATTCATCATGTGCATCCAGATACGGTTTTTTCTCCTTTTCATCGGCAATCATCGCTTCGACTTGTTCGCTGATAAGGTGAATTTTTTCATCTGAACTGATATCAGAAATGAGCATTTGTTTAATGGAATAAAGTTTTGGAATCAAGCGGTTTTTGATCAGATCTGCAATTTCAATGGAAGCTTTGGAGCGTGACTGCCTTTGAAGGAAATAGGCATTCTGATGTTCACGCAGTGCGGAGAGTTTGGCGCTTTGGACCGATTGAACCAGTATCTCACAGAGCTGATCGCTCCGTATCCTTGTCTGATGTGCAACGAAACAGATTAGATCGAACTGCTGTTTGTGTTTTGCTTTTCGCAATATTTGGTGGACATCACTTTTTTCTACCCACTGCGCATAGTGGCGGGCAGTATTCTCCTCCAGTCTAATGTCGCGGATAATATCGGTTAGTGATGTATGTATATTGCGGAGTGTCTCATAGGTACGGACTTCTTCTTTGATTTTCGAAGGCTTGAGCGAATGGGAAAACTTCTTGAATCGTGCAATGGTGTAGCGCCCTGGCAGTGTTTCATCAGTTTGTAAAAAAAGCTCTAGCGGTTGCAGTGCCGTATGAGCCGAATACGACTTCAGCCTCTCGAAGATATCCGCCCGATGCGTATTCATCGCTTCGGTGATGATTTTAGAAAGGAAAGTGTAGGACGGTACTTCATATCGATAAGCAATAGCCGATTCGACCAGCGCATAGAATACTGCTTTAGGTGTAGAGAGCTGGGCAATAAGTTTCATAGATTCAGTAAGAAGTTTTTGTTTGAGATTTTCATCCGGTGATATATAGCCGAAATGTTCCCTGATTATTTTTTTATAACGAATGATTGTTTTTTGACTTGGCTGTTTCAATGCGCTTTGGACGAAGCTGTATTGTTTTTGAATATATGCAAGATCAGGGCTACTCAAAAACAACGTGTCATAAAATGTACGTGTCAGTTTAAAATAACCATACAATGCAATGAAAATAGATTTATTACTATCGTTTTCAAATGTTTCCAATTCACGCTGCATTAATAGCGGTATCGTGAATATTTCCTTTTGAATTTTTTCCTCCAAAGCAGGAGGAGATTCGAACTCTTTTTTCTGAGAGTAATTAAGGATTTGAATTAGTGGCATGTAATCTCTTTTTTACTATTTTAACGACCGTTAGTTTACATTAATATAAGCTATGAATAAGGTCAGATATAAAACAAAAATATATGATAAAATACTTAATTATTATCTATTTTATAGCAAAGAGGAGATTGTGATGATTTTTGGCTATATTCGAGTCAGTACAGAACAACAATCTTTGCAAAATCAAAAACACAAGATCCTC
>Ga0265297_10006277_pt1 | contig 17391 bp, 25 predicted proteins | sample Munlanlwell13791_FD_192502 | JGI IMG/M metagenome (GOLD analysis project Ga0265297, IMG submission 192502) | Leachate microbial communities from a municipal landfill in Southern Ontario, Canada - Leachate well 137-91 | ecosystem: Engineered > Solid waste > Landfill > Unclassified | place...
ATTTCGTATTTCTTGTCCATTGACCCATACACTTTCAATTGTGGTTTCCTGCTGTTTCTCTACACAAAGTATAACATATGAAAGGCCGGTGTGCAAGTCTCAGATATTGTCCAAATACCCTGGAAGTATTTCCAGGGTATGTAGTTCGTAACGCTCGTAACGCTCATAGGGTTTCGTGGGCTCTCTAGGCCATGAATACGGTCTCTCACCTAGTTCGAAAGGGTATCCCGGCCGATAGAGGCCCCAATTATTGGGCTCAAAGGTTCGGCATCCGGAATACCCTTTCGGTATATCCTCATGGTTTATCGGCCACTATTTCTGGCCGGTGTTCGGTGATGGAAACTTTATGGGGTTTTGATTCCTGTGTTCTGTGCCTTCATTGATGGTCTTCTTCAATGTCTCAATGTCGGCACCAATCATTTCCAGAAAATCCTTCATCGGACAATCGATCGGTACAAGTCCACTTCCAAAATCGACGCCTACCACAGATTTTGCAACCTTCTCGCCGGATGGCCCAGAAATATCGGACGGCACCTGTATCGTCATCACTGAACAGATGCGTTCCGGATTTATCAGAGCTTCCATTTTCTGACCATTTGAAGCCAAAATCATTACTTTGATCAGTTTCATGAGTTATCCCCAGATTTTTTCAGATTTACTTTCGCTCCGAATTCTTAAGCCCGGGCCAATCCTTGCCTGTCATGTATCTGTACGCATCGTATGGTGTCGGAAATGCAATGTGTTCCACCCTGTCAGGATAATAAACGATGGTTGGGCACCCGATTCGACCCTTGGCAAAATACCGTCTTGAATACAAATCTTCGGTTTTGAAGGTTCCACATTTGATAAGATAGATGCGGTCTTCGGGTTGACATCCCTCAAGGGCCACAGCCGGGAAATGTGTATGTGCGGTAATGTATTCGCGACACATGGGTCTGTTGAGACCGAATATCTCATAGTGCATCTGCTGCATGCGCTTGCTTCCGTGCAGGGGGTTCATGAAGCTATTAAATCTTGTCTTATGAGTGAATCCCTGCCCGTAGGTTTGGCCACCGACGACGAGATCAATGTACCCCATGCCGGAGAAATACGGAACTTTTTTGCTCAACAGCAGCTTCACAAGGCTGAACCCAGCAGTACGTTCCGTGAATTCATCAGAATGATTGCCCCAGCACATGCTCAACAACTTGCCGCGTTCCAGCAATTGGTCCACCATGCCCACCAACAGGTTGCACTGTTCATCGGGTGTCAGTATGTCGTGTCTGGCGGCAGTCGTCTTGTGCATGATCATCATATTGATGTCATCGCCGAACAATTGAAGGTAGAATCTATCCTCTTCCATCAGGAACTGATAATGTTCCATCAGAGATTTGTAATCGACGTCCATACCGCCCAAGTGCAAATCGGCGGCTTTTATGACCGCGATTGGTTTATTGGTCTCTACTGCTATCTTGCAGTAGTCTTTTTCCTCGTCCCTGTGGTCCGCGACCCTGCTGGACAACATTTGCAGCACATTCATGACATTGAAGCCCGGGTCAAGCTTTTTCATGAAATTGGGTTGTGGGTGCTTATCAGAAACTTCCACATCGGTTTTTAATGTGCCATTATTTTCAGCCTTCCGTATCCACTTTCTGAATGTCGATTCACTTATGTCATTGGCTTTTGCATATTCGGGAATGGTTGTTGCTTCTGGGTCAAACCCTTCGATCAATCGCCGTTTTGTGTCTTTTGCATACGCCATTATTCAACCTTTCAGTGTTGATCTTTATTTCCGTTACACATCGCGTCTGTTCAGAATCCTGTCGGTAAATTTCTGTATGTCCTTTAGTGTTCGCTGGTTGAATTCCTTAAACCTGAAAACCGGAATCCCATGCTCGATGGCGTATGCGACTTCGATTTCTACCCCCTTACTTGTGTCAAAATCATAAACGATTACCCCGTCGCAATCTTGCAGTATTTTACAATCTATTTCCAGTATTTGGGAATCTGTCAACATCCCACTTTTATAAGAATACCCGACAAATCTCTCCGCGTATCCTGGAACGTAGATATCTAAGTGGGGCATGTAGAAGTGAATTTCACGTTCCACAGCCGCTGCCCGTTCGCTATTTGACATCTGGACATCCAAAGAGGCTTTTTCAACCGCCGAGCCCCGTATTGGGTGACTGAAATATAGTGAAACGGTTTTCTCAACTTCGTGTCTGATGTAGTGGTCCTGTCCCATGAATGATCTGCACAGCGGACTAATTAGCATTCGGAAGAACAGATACCATATTGTACATATGACGTTACACGCCACTACGATGCCCCACTTTCCGTGTGCAAGGAACCCAATATTGGTGATTAACGCCAATATGGAGACCTGGACGAATACCGATGTCGCCCTGTAAATCATTGAATCAATCAACAGCCGTTTGAATCTTTTCATGACTTATCCCCTTAATTTCTCATACACTTTTCGCAGATTCCGTCTGTTCTCTTCGTCGCGCCACTTGCGGAAATTTCGAATATTTAGCATAAACATCACGATGGCGGTTACCATCAATCCATAAACACCGGAAACTGCTGCGACCACCATCCATAATACGCAGCAGACAATGTTCAATTTAAATCCAAACTTGTTTTTGTTTCCAACCAGATACATTCCAAACAACTCAAAAGCCGCCGCTACAAATGACAAGAGTATTATTACCATGTTCCACGCCTTTCTGTTACCTATTCTGAATCATCATCTTCTGCTAATACATCATCCGGATTATGAACTTTCATCGATTGTCTTTTTGACAACATCCGTCTTATTTTCGAAATTTTATACGTAAGTTCTTGTGCTTCGTCCACCATGTCACATACCGCTTTTATGATCTCAACGCCGGCTTCGCCATTAATAAGCGCTTCAATCCTGCCCCTTATCTCTTCCATGTACCCACAGCCGAATGTTGCTATGAGAAAATCCTTCATTTGCTGCAGAGACGACATCTTTGCCTCAAGATTCTCATTCTTATGTTTTACATCTAAAATTTCAGTTTCTATTTTATGTCTCAACGCTTTTGAGACCTGATACCCCAGGGAATAATTTATCTTCTTCTCCACGAGCCAATTGCGCCAGAATTGCAGATTGTCGCTTTGATGTTCATTGCCGATTGCCGTTCTGGACATCAGTATATATTTGAACACATCATTGAGTTTGTTATCATCGATGTCTCTATAGGGTGTACGCTTCTTTACATAGACTTTGCCGGTAGTCGTACACCACATCAAACCCGCACCGTCGGGAACCTCGTCAACCGATATCAATTTCGCCGGACAAACGAAGTACAGCCTGTTACAATATGGTAAGTAGTTTGTCCATTTCGAATCGCTTACAAAATCGCCCTTTGATACCTTAATCTCATAACACGTGTACTCTGGATGCGCCCACGACTTTTTCATGGCCCAGGCGTCCATCCTGAAATGTCTGGTGCACACTGTTGGGCCGGTTTTGCATTCGGGAACGAACAAGTCCTTGTCGTGTTTCAAAGCAAGTCCCGCAAGTATGTCTTTGCTGGTGGTCATTACTTTTCGACAGCCTTTCTTTGTGCCACTGTTTCTACCGTGCCATTGCGGTTATTGGCATCTGCATGCGTATATCCATTTGGGTATCGGGCTTTCAGCTTCGCAATATTCATCTTGAGAACTTCATCCAACGTGGCTCCTTGGTCAAGAAGAATCATCGTCGCATAGAAGTGCATATCACCCAACTCGTCGAGCAATTTCTGTCTATCTATTGGTCTGGTATACGCAATATGCTTTTTCAATAAATCAAGGATCTCTGCCGATTCTGTACTCAAACCCATGGCCGCATGTAAAAGATCAAAAGACATACTGTCTGTATGCATCACATCGGTAGATTTCTCGGTGTTTTTTGATCTTCCCATCTGCAGACCGAGATTTCTGACAAAATCCATGTACTCTTGACTTATGGACCCAAGACTTTCAGACATTAGAATATTCTCCCAGCTTTTGATTTGATTTCGTGCCCAACCCTCTTAGTCGCTATATCACAATACTCCTGCGAGATCTCCACGCCAACGTATTTCCTATTCAATCGAACGGCACAGGCACATACCGTCCCACTACCGCACATTATATCGACAACTACGTCGCCCGGATTTGACCATGAATTGATATGGTCCATGGCCAATCTCTCTGGGAATGCCGCTGGGTGCTTTCTCGCGATTGGGTCACTGGTAGTGTGGCCACCACCGATCTTGTATCGCCAGACGTTTCCACGCATGCCATATTTATCGAGCAACACCCCACCGCGATTGCCGCGCTTCATGCTTCCATCTTTTTGTCGCTTACAATCGCCGCCACCACGACGATAGATGTTCAATCGGTCCTTTATCGGGTTGAACGTCCTGGGTTTGCCCTTGCTGAATATGAACATGTACTCAAATGTCTGGTGATATCGACTGGCCGTTGATGGAAAGGCGAAAGATGTTTTTTCGTATATCATGGTGTCATGTAGATACCATCCAGCATCTACGAATGCCATTGCCTGTTTGAAGCTCGAACAGGTTTCAGAACCATCAACCGTGCTGTCGCCAACCACCCAGACTACCACTTCACCATCGGCGACCACTCTGTACAATTTTTGTGCCACGTCCTTGACATTGAGTTCTGGATATCCATCATACTCTCGCAGGAAATCATATGGGGGTGAAGTTATAACCAAATCCACACACGAATCCGGCCAACTGCCAACCACCCCATGACAATCACCACACACAATGCTATTTACCGGTACGTCTGACATCACATCACCAAATTAAATAATCTCGTCGATCAAGCCGAACGCCAAAGCCTCTTCTGCCGACATCCACACTTCTTTTCTCTCGATGATGGCCTTGATTTCACGTTCGGTCTTTGTACACCGTTCGGCCATGATTTTGAATATCGTATTTGATAGAGTTTCCAGCTCCTTAACCTCGTCCTTGGCAGTTGACAGTTTTTCCATGTCCAAATACTTCCATTTGGACACTTCATGAAGCAAGAACCTGGACGACGGTCTTGCCTGTCGGACCGATGCAGCTTGCAGCACAATCATTGCTGCAGCGGATGCAGCATATCCTTCAACAAGTACGCGTATGGTGTATCCATTATTGACATAGCCCCGTATGATGTCATACATGGCGAGTGCCGAATACACGCTGCCGCCCGGACTTGTCATATGGATTACAATGTCTTTGACCCTGCCGGTTGCATGATGTAGCCTTTTGGAAAAATATGGTATGTCATAGTCCGATATATCATCAGACATGTATATGACACCGGCATCGAGTTGTCGCAATTCAAGTCTTTCATCAATATTCATATGACGTTCCAATCATCAATATTTGGACATGTCATCTAACTCTTCGGGCAGGAGCCCACGTTTGATCATTTCTTCATAGTGCATCAGGAAATTGGCGTTACAGACAATCGCCGCCAAATGGTCTTCATCGGTTTGACCCAATTTCCGCGCCAGTACATGCCGCTCCAGTGAGGCAAACGTCCTTCGGAAACTCATACCCTTCCGCCAGTTCCCCTCACCGTAGGCTTTTGCGCCGTCTCTCATTCTGTTAGCGACTCGGAGCGTGGCGAATGGACTTATTTCATCGGGACGGGGTTTATCTTCCGACATATCTCTGACTGCTCCAGTTGCAAATTTATCTTTTCCACCAGAGGTTTTCAATTCTGTTTTCCGTTGATCACTTTCCATGGACGTTTACTCCTTCTACTTTATTTTCTTGATCGTATTGTCGAAATCACCGAATCCACTGACGAAGTATACTTCATCGAAGTTGAACTTGGTCAGTAGATATTCTTTCATGGTCTCGCGTTCGTCATCACGAAGATAATCAACAAATGTCAAAAATACGACATTGATGCCGTTACGCTTGACGCCCATTTGAAAACCGAATTTCGAAAATTCGAATACGCGCCGCACTCGCTTCGTGACCGTAGTCAATTCCTTTACCGGTCTTCCAATGCGTTTGGAGATCTCTTCCCAGGACAGTTCTTTCGAATCCTGATAAACATCCCCACTGTATCCACCCTCAACATTCCCGACACGAATCGGGTAGGTTCTTGCCAAACCGATTACGTCGCCCAACAGTGATACCGGTACGTCTAAATAGGCGAACGCCTGTGCGACATTGATCGGCCTGCTGGTGACCATTGGGTAAAATCGTCCATTATCGACTGACAATCCTATGCCCTGCGGGATCTCCACCAGCCCAACCCCACCGGTCTGCATTATTGACATTATCACTTCCGGGATGTCAAACCGAACGTACGGCTGGAGTTCCGGCACGTCGCGTGCAATCTGTACCTTCGGAGATCTCATCGCCTTCAATGCCTGTGCAGCGCCTGTCCCCTGCATGGTGCTTGCTATGTATCGAAGATGTTCCGCTTCGTAGTCCTTACAATATTGGTTGATGATCACCGCTGTCGGGGAGATCATGAGTCTCTCGGGACCGACGCCATATTCTTCGATTTCCCCCATGAGTCTTTCTATGCAGATTGCCTGCCCAGAACTTATCACGATTATGGACTTCGGAGACAGAACCCCGGCAACTGGCAACATCTTGCAGGTATGAACTTCACCATTGTCATCCTTGAACTGATGTCCACTGTTCATAGAATTCATCGACGTTACCAGATCGATTTTATGATTTTTGGCAAGGAACGCCTCAATGTTGCCCTTCCCACAACTCCCCCAGGCGTTGTCGATTATGACATTTAACTTTCCAGCTTTCATATTTCACCCCTTAATGTGTTTATCAGTATCTAACACGATTATACTTTTCTGTCATTACAAAGAACCATCACTATATTGGTCCCTGTACCCACACGTTGGGCATATGGTGGTGCCCCAGAATTGGTGGTCTACTCCATTTTCGGTCCCAACATCCTGCGTTCCCTCAAGGATGAATTTTTTTCCGGTTTCATCCATGGAGAGTTCCACCTGATCGCCACGCTCACTACCACAATGAAAACATTCACCACCAAAAATGGCGAAACCGGCAGTAGTCTGTCCTATTCTTTTGATAATCGCTCCAACGAATGAGATGTGCATCAGCACCGAATAGTTATTAGATGTTACACTCCAATTACAGAACGGTCTCCAAGCCCTGTACCTAAGCCATTTACAGAATTTGAATACGGTTTTGTAAAGAATCCACCAATGTAGATTTGGGTATCTCAATTTCTTGGACCATTCTTCTTTGTAAAACCATGGTCTCAACTCGGTATTCCTTATCATCCTATTGAACAATATCCGTCGTGGTCTTACAAATATCCATCCATAAACGTACCAGAATTTCTGCATTGTTGTTCTCATAGCAATTGCCTTTTCTTTTTGGTATTTTTATCGACGTAGCCAATCCCCAGGCATGTTGAACATTGCCTTTTTGCGTATATCCCATTTTTCGTGGTGCTTGACTTACCAGAGCCGCCACACTCCGGGCACGCGACACCATAAATTCGCATGTAATTTCTTCTGTATTTATCCGGGTCCACTCTTCTGTACATGTCGCCCTTTCCGGCACTACTGCTCATTGTAAATCTCCATCATTTCATCAACAAATTCTTCATCCGATGTTGGTTCTTGAAATACCGCTTGGTGCGTTTTGGAAATGAATTCCCAATATAACGGTGGGTGCCCCATCGGATCCTGTTTACGTCTTCCCATTGCCATCGATATGTTGCAATGCACATACACATATACGATTTTAATGTCCGGAAACACGGTTTTCAATGTGATGCAAATGTCATGTCGAATTTTTCTCGTCAAATGACATTCATCCAATACCACATCAAACCCAGAATGTAAAGCCGCAAGCATGGAACGCTGTGCCATACTCTTAACAAGCTCCTCAAGTTCCTCAACATATTCATAACGGCCGTTAATCATGGCGCGGATGTCGTCCTTGGATATCCGTATTAAATTGTGGCTGGTCGAGGTTTTGAATTTCGCCCACGTGGATTTCCCAACCCCAACATGTCCGATCATTATGAATGCGGTCTGTTGCTTTTTCAATTTTGATTTCCTACTCATCGGTCTCACCCAAAAATTTTCTTATTTCATTGCGCACACTATGAACCCGTCGCGCGGCCGTTGTTTCATGGATCCCGGCTCCCTTTGCCAACGCGTTGAATGGTACACCCTCTATGGTATGCTTCAAAAACATATCAACATCCCCCTGTGGCAGAACATAGGTATCAACCAATTTCTGTATTGCCGAGGATATTTCTTCAACCTCCATTGCCGATGTGACCGACGTTTGGGTTTTTGCTTCGACTTCAAACGTCATTTCATCAAGGCTTATTCTATTTTTGGGTCCTCTCTGAACCAAAAAATTCTTACGTATCTCCTCTTTTACATAACTTATGATTCGTGCCACAACCCTTCTGCCCGGGTCGTTGGGTTTCACGGAAGCGATACCACGATATAGACCCAGGATTGCCGTCTGGTATAACTCTTGGTCATCCACATCCTGCAATTCCCGTCTGTACCCCTTTAGTTTATTAGCAATATGAACCAGCAGCTTATCGACACGCACCAGTATCTTTTTGAATACCATGTCCTTCTTGGTGGTATCCGTTTCTGCCTGCCATTCCATTGCTAAGCTTTTCAGAACTTCGTGTCTCAACTCGTTCGCATCTTTCATATTGCACCAATCGTCAAAGATGATATTTATGTTTTTATTACTTCAATTTATCCATGAGCCTTCTGTATGCTTCCATGTCCCTATTTGGCCTGTCTTTCCTCTGATCGCCAAGCTGTACGTCTTTGCCCTGTTGTGCTCCAATGGAAATTATACTTTCAATCTGGTCAGAAACGGTAATTGCACTGGACATGGAAATCGTCGTCAAATTTTTTACCACTCTGCTTACCATTTCAACGTCCGGGGGTCTTTTGCAGTTTTTGATCGCCATCATCACGCTACCGGCAACCCCGTCCGCCATGTCTTTTGAACCACTAAGTATCACTTCCTGTGTGCCGCCATCTTTCAAAAAAACCACCGATTGGACTTTATCTGGGTGGTCTATCTTGTTCTTCTCGTGATCGTCGTCCAAATTTGATAATTCGAAATGCAGGTAGTCATCATAATACATGCTCCATCGACCTTCATTTACCACGTCTCGGAAACCCCTGTACAACTGCGGGTCTTTGTCCATGGACAAATTGTCGCATTTTACACCGGCCAACTGCAGCACCTGCATTGAGGAGATACTCGCTATTCTCAAGTCGAACGTACACAGTTCCAAGTTGAACCCATATATCTCTTTCAGGTCGATAATGAATTTCTGGACTTTATGTATTGGAATCTGATCTCCGTGCTTTGCCTTTATTCTTAATGCAAGATCGGTTTTGGCTACCGACGCACGATTTATGCTAAATGTTCCATCGGGTTGCAACGAGTTTATTTTTGACCAACCGGTGATACATGACATACCCAGACCCAAGGCATCGCCGGTAAATGCGATGTCGATATGAATGTATCTAGGTATATTTCTGGGGGTGTCAATTTTCGTGAAATCCACGAAATTGGCTATGTCTATATCATCGTTCAACCCGATTTCCACAGTGGATCTTGTGGTTGGTGCGGGTCTTGCCTTATCATAGCATTTCAACAATGTGCTCTCTGACCCAAACAGCTTCATGGCCCTCAAATGCGAAACTGACACTCCGGCAAAATCCCTCAACGACCCAACGATGTCAGTTTCGAATTTATCCTGATATTCAACCGGAACATCAATGATCTTGAACCCCTTCTCCACCGCTTTTTCTTTATCCTCCTCTGTATACATTATTTTTGGCGGTACGTATACATCACCAAGTGATACTTCAAACCTGTCGCCACAATAATTGCTTGGAGGCAACACGTTCCACGCTGCGGCATCCTTTATGCACACTTGGGGTTTGCCCTTCATTTTCGTAATATACGTATCCAAAAATGACAATTTTTCCTGTTTTGACGATATGATGAAAAATCTGCCGACAGTTTCACCATCGAAAACGAATCGCCCCTCAAATCGTCGAATTGCTTGTTCGTACGCCTTTAGAATCTTCTGTTTCTGTTTTTCCGATGCAATCGGGTTGTCAACTTCGTCCATCAACGCCAATATCACATCACCGCCGATGAATCCGAAACCCTGCGCCTGTGGTGATGATAATTTATAATCAAAAATCGGGAAAGTAATTCTTGGTTCTGATGATGTGGTGCTGACTTTTCCCTTCCCCCTGAACCACTCGGAGGCGCAAAGGTGCGATTGCAAAAGATTAAAGCCGCGACTACCACTCAATGATTTTGTGAGATTGAAGAATACTATATCGAACTTGCCACCGCTGCCCTTGCGGAAAAATTTCCACGGATCTTTTAAACACAGAATTCTGTGCATGGTGTACCCGGCCAACCACGTGGCACACCGAGTTTTTCCATTGCCAATGGAGCCAGTCAGTGCTATAATATACTTACTGTCTTCTATAGAGGTTTCACCCATAACGTTCATCCAGTATGGGTAAACAACACGACCACATTCGGTCATGCTACCAAAAAATTTGGGTGAACATATGAATTCCTCTATGCTAACGGGTCTCTCCGCATAGTCCATTTTATATAGAGAATCCAAGTAGGTGTTTAGCTTATCGTTCACGTTCATCCTTGGAATTCTCCCTTATTTTACTCTCTATGGACTTTCTAAGGATTTCTCTGCTCCTTGGGTCCATTTGTTCAGCATCCTGCAATACCGCTTTGTCCTTTCCATCGAGAACCAGATTATAATTCGTAGTTTTGTTAACCACCTGTGGACCGTCTGGCCTGTCCGTGAACCCAAGTTTCTCCATGAAATTGATTACCGTTATGTCTTCTTCCCTCAATTCCCCTATGAGCTTCAAAATGTAATTCTTATCTCTGGTGCTTCTACACACAACTTCACAATCTTTATCACACTTCTTGCATATGTAATGCTCCTCGTCTTCCCAAGTGTGAACCTTGACCGGAAATCCGCAGCACAGAGATACAACCTCGTCCGGCTTGTTGATCTCCGCTTCAAGTGCCGCCAACAGATGGGCCTTTCTTTGCTCTGTACCCACCATCACGTATTCGGCCATCTTTGACGCAACAAATACACTAACATCCCGTTGCTGCTGTTTCTTGAATTTTTGACATATCTTTCTCGCGTATTCTATTGGAACATTACAATCGGTGGCAACTTTTAATACGTTACCGGCGTTTTTGAGAAAGCTTACCCGTATCTTCTCCGTCAGATTGAACTTCTCTATCCCTGTCATACATCTATTCCTCTACCACAAAATGGATGTCGGAAACGCCACACATAACTACCGAATATGGTTTTCCATCGACACCATTTTCTGTAATACCCCATGGGACATTTTTGTCAAATCTGATTTTCACCCCGGGCTTAACCCAATCTGGCGTTTTATGGTACTTTCCCTTTTTATCATAATATCCCGGACCAACTGCAAGAATTGTGCCTTCATCCGTCTTGTACAGATGCTTTAGCCTCTTCGGGATCTCTATTACACCGTCATCACTGAATGTTTCAGGAGCCGGTGTTCGATACAGAAATACAACATCCCTCAATGGCCTATACTTGAAATGCAATTTGCCACGTTTATCATGAAATGGTGTCAACTGTTTCATTTACTACCCTTTCTACATGTGATACACCGGCTTCTTTTGTTACAATAAATGAAACATCCGCTATTTCGGCCAACTGGGGCAGTCTGTTTATGATTATGAACTGTAGACCCAAAGATTTGGCGATTTCCCTTATTGAATCACCACAGAGCCTCAGTCTTTCTGGGTCCAGATTTTTCAATGGTTCATCGAGAATCAGTACATTATCCGTTTTTTCCTCCTGTATTGCCCATGCAATTACCCGTAGGAAGAACGATATCACATCCGCAACCCCGCCACCGAAATGGTCATCGACATCCTTAACCAGATATCTTGTGCCATTTATGACCACGTACATGAACGTCTCGGGCTGATTCCTGAAAATCTTATTTTCGATTTCGAACGAATAGTCATCGCCGTATACGGATTTCAGGGCAAAAGTTACAAGCTCCTCGATTGCACCCTTGCATTCCTCTTGTGCCAATGAGCTAACTATGTTCATAATCTCCTGTGCACGCAGTATGCACACAGATTGATTCTCAAGAGAAGTGATTGTCTCGCCTAGAGTTTTAACTTTCGCCTCAAGCAATTGCTTTTTGGCCGAGATTTCCGCATGTGACTTTTTGTATCTGGTCAAATCCATATTGAATCACCGCATAATCTATTAACGATTGTTGTACACCACAACCTTGATGTCATTGTCGCACCAAATCTCTTCGATCAGTGTCTTTATGAATTCCCAATTACCACCGGCAAGTCCAGAACCGAATGTTGGGCAATGGATTTCTATGTTCAAATTTCTGTCGCGAGTTTTTGCCCTCTCCACCCTATGTTCGTTTCCATAGTAGAATTTCTCTCTCAAAATCCAATTATGTACTTCCTTCATACAGAAAGTTAGATGGGACATACGCAGCGGAATCGGGTTATCTTTCGATCTCAAACCGCGTTGTGCAACCATATTTGCCACGTGCAGATACGGCATTATTTGGACAAGTTGTGTCAAACCAAGACGGTCTTTATATGACAGACCGTTCATGCTTTTCATGTACGAATATTTTGCTTTGGGCCATTCACTCGCCAGCCTACCGGCAAACCCAGCACCGAATGCTCCGACGTCATTGCAAACATGTGGAACCACGACCCAATTGTCTGCGTCACGCCCCACAGACTTGATTTCCTCAAATAAATCGCCAAATTTTTGTGTCAACTCAATCATTCTTTGTGGGCTCCAATTCGCCAATTATTCGGATTTCCGTCCCTTTGGCGAAATGTAGTGGGGGTATTACCAATGGACTTCCAACCGGCAAAACCTCTTTGTCGCACCAATGTTCATCGGTTGTTATCCATTGCTTTTCACCGGAATCTAGAACCTTTAATATGGCTCTACCGATGATTGGTCCATCATTGTGCCTGCGTCTGAAAAGTTTTCTCACGAATCGAATCATATGTCGATCACCCGGCGTTCTTATTGAGTATCGCGTCCATTTCTTCTATCAATTCCTTCATCGTCTTCTCATGGTCCGCGACTTCTTCATCAATCTTGGTGAGTTTTTCACATGCCTCTGCGACGGTTTTGACATCAAAATCGGATTGTAGTTGGGACATCAATTGTTCCCGCTGTCCGTCCTGATGTGCTTTGGTTTTCTGCAACTCCCGTATCTTTGCCTCTCTGGTTTTCAACTCTGTAATCAAATTTGTGGCCATGACATTCCCCATTATGATGTTAATGAAAATGACTATTCAGCATCAACATGAATCGGCTGTTGTGACGATACCGAATCCAGACATTCATCCAATATGGCTCGTGTTCCAGAATCAGGTTCCATTTCCTCAATGACTTTTAACAATACATGTTTCCAACTGGTGTTGTTTTTATTTCCGGTCTTCAATCCATCAATCAATCTGTTCAGCGCTTCGGTATCGCGTGGTTGTGTTTTTGTAAGATCAAATACTTCATCATGGGGTTTGAATTGCAACTCCTTGATTTCCACAGTATTTGTATCGGTGTCAAAAATTATGACTGCTGGTCTATGATGCAGATCCATTTCGGACCTAGTTTTCCTTACTAAAGCACCCGGATTAAAAATCGTTCTCCCATCATACGTATCGACGAACCTGTAATGGCAGTCTCCACATATGACCAGATTATACGGACGATTCATTTTGAGGAATTGTGCCGGTCTTGTGAAATCTTGACCCGGGTAAAGCTCCACGGCACTAATCATTCTGTGGATTACCAACACATTGTAAGCATTCTGGTCAACCGGTGTCGGTACTTCTTCACCAAACCCGCACCCATAGAAATGTACATTCCCTTCCTTCATAGGCTTCTCATCCAACAACCTGACAACACCGGCAGATTGGAATACGTGTAACGGGCTACTCTTCAACGATGCCTTGGAATGTGAAGTCACATCATGCTGACCCCATGTCAAATGCAGCTTAACACCTTTTTTCTCCAACAATCGTATGACCGAAGCCAATACATAACACGACACAAATGGGTTGTCCGTCAGATCACCAGTCTGTATTATCATATCGCAGCTATTTTCAGCGAATATGGCAAGGGCTTGCTGCAATTTTCCCATTTGGGTGTCGAAGTATTCATCCAATCTCCCAATTGGTGCCTTGTTGGTTAGATGTGCATCGCCAATTATTCCAATAATCATTTGCAACCCCCAGACAACAACCTTGCCAAACCACTGTCGTCCAATTTAGAACCGCAATGTGGGCATTCCGTTAATTGCCCCATTATTGCATCGCGTTCTGCGGTTGCTCCTTCAATAGATTGATTTATTTTTATAACCGCATCATCAATATCGACGATTTGTTGTACTATATCCATGAGTGTTTTATAGCGTTTGTTTATGGTGCTACTGGCGGCTATCAATGCCGATGCCGCGTCCACCATTGCCATCGATGTTTCCACATCCAAAGCTATGATCTTTATGGACCCCAATTTGTATATCAAATTGGAAAGCGACGTTCTGCTGGTCAACAATTTCTCGTGGGATTTTTCCGCAGATTCTACGTCGGCAAATATCCGATCGACGCCTTCTGGGATATGTATTGCTGCAGCATCAATCTTTCTTATTTTATCTATGACATTTGTTAACCTATCTTTGACGGCCAACAGTTGTTGTTTGGTCTCCAATATTTGTTGTGCCTGTTCTATGCAATCACCGAGCCTGTCAAGGTCGATACAGTTCAATTTCGACAGATCGGCCAATGTTTCCGACAAGTCATCCCTACGAGATTTCATGTCCGCCTGTGTGTTTTTGAGCTTCCGTTCTATTTCCCCGCGAACTTTGTCAATTTCGTCAAGGCGAGTAATGCTTCTAATGTAAGTCGCAACTTGGCCCGGGGAATCAAATACCAAAAAGTATGGACTAAATTGTTTCTGTAGGTTTATATCCTGAAAATTCGTGATCTCGTCAACCTCTTTTGGCGGTGAATTTCCAAATCCGGTGAGTGGATCGCTTACAGTTCCATCCGGTGTAGTTATTGTATATGAATTGACGCTTTTACCACGAGTTCTGGTGACCAGTGTACTGGTTCCACGGTGTATTCTTTCAATGGTAACTTCTGCGCCATCAGTGCCATGGCGAATCATTTCCTCACCCAGTGGCCTATTGTGTATTACCCAGTTGATAGCCCGTCGTATGGCAGTTTTGCCCTTATCGGACCCACCGGTAATTACGTTAATGCCCGGGCAGAGGTCCAATTGCGTTGATGCATGACTTTGGAAATTGGTGATTTTTACTTTACCAAGCATCTACGTTCCTCTTCAATAATGGTTTTCCCATACTTGGCAATCAACAATGCATCTGCTCTGCCGTCCAGGAGCCTGCCCCTCGGAGTAACGAGTTCCACACCGTACAGATTTTTCGCTATCTCCACGCTTTGTTTTTTGGTGTCGTCCTTTTTTCCGGAGATCTTGAAAAATTTTTGCCATTCCTTAGGAGTCACAAGTCTGAATGGAACAATCCTCAAGGTAAATATGGTTGAAAATATGGCTTCACATCTTGCCAAACTCAAATTCCCTTGTATGTTAAACCCGTGTGGCCTAATCTGTGCCTTTTCGATGAATACGGTAGTTTGACGAAAGTGCATCAAGGACAAGATCTCATCGATTTTTTCTATATCATACTCTTTGCGTTTCTTGCCCTTGACTTTCGTCTCAATTATCGGCATATCCTCGATTCTCAAGTAGTCTCCGTATAGACAGACTATTGCGCCATTGAATCCAAGATCGACACCGATAACCCCACTTTCGGCTTCCGTTTTATTCATGATTACCAAACCCTCGGTTTACGTTCCTCGACACGATGCATGACTCTCCATAGCTCATACACAGCCTGTCTCAATTCAGCTTCGAGCCCATTGTCTTCAATGTACTTGGTCCAATTCTGAATCGGCATTTCTTTGCCAAGTGCCTTAAGCATCGTTCCGCGATTCTTGGCGGCTTTTTCACCGCATTGGTCAATAGCCAAAAATCTGATGTTGCTCGAAATGTCGTCCAGGCCGTAATCAAACAATATCTTGAAACGGCCTTTCCTGAACGGTGCAGCAACCTTGTTCTTCACGATCTCGAATTTTACCCAAATTCCGATTGTCACCTTCTTGCTGTTCACGATGTTCGATTCGTGCTGCAGGTATATCTGGACCGACGAGTAAAATTCGAGTGCTCGACCACCGGATGTGGTTTCCTTTTTACCAAACAACACGCCAACGTTGTCGCGAGTTTGATCTATGCAGAAAAGGGTCGTATTACTATTTGCCATTGGGAATGTGTACTTGCGGAACCCCTTTGACATCTGTTTGGGTCTTGTCATCCCGTACGTACCGGCTTCCATCTTTTCCGACAATTCCACCATCGTTGGTAGCGCAGTCACACTGTCTATGACCAACACCTTTGGTGAAGTGTTCATCTTCTTTTTGTCTTTGTATGGGAAAATTATCCCACCGATGTAATTGTCGAACATATCCTCAAGTGTATCAGAATGATCAAGATGGAACAATTTGTCGGTACAATCAAGACCGTACATGGAGGCAAACCGCTGATCGAGTGTATGCTCCACATCGTTCATATACGCATGCATTTTGGCTCTCTGCGCATATCCCAAAATGGTGGTCCCAAGAACGGTTTTTGCGGTGGAGCCACCACCAAATGCATGAACGACACGACCCAGAGGAATTCCGCCATCCATCCTATCGGATATGGCAAGATCAAGCTGCAGACAACCGGTTGAACACCACCCACACACATCCGGCAGACCATCCACTTCACCGGCAGAATTCGCGGCAGATTTTGCGGAATTGATAACGTCCTCGGTGCTCACCGGATCATTGTCCTCAACTTCCGTTTCTTCCTGAAGTTCGTCCTGTGTTTCGTCTGAATCGTCCATCGGTTTATTATTCTTCGCACTCATCGATTTCCTCGTCTAAATTTGAGTTCTTCTTTCTTGCGTTTATGATGTCCTCTTCTGTTACTCCACCGACGCCTTCCTGCATCTTGGGTTGCTGTGCACCATAGTAATTGTGTACGTACAGCATCACCAGATTGTTCAACGAGGACTTTCGTTGTTCAGAGGCAACCAACAGCACCTTAATGTACTTGGCAAGCCTCTCTATCTCAATGAGATCTTTCTGTGCCTGCTGATACGCCTGCGATGCTGTGACCGCATTTTTCACGGCCTCTTCCGTGACCCTTAGCATCCCA
>Ga0265297_10006278_pt1 | contig 17390 bp, 14 predicted proteins | sample Munlanlwell13791_FD_192502 | JGI IMG/M metagenome (GOLD analysis project Ga0265297, IMG submission 192502) | Leachate microbial communities from a municipal landfill in Southern Ontario, Canada - Leachate well 137-91 | ecosystem: Engineered > Solid waste > Landfill > Unclassified | place...
GTGTTATCGGCACCCCGACCTCGTGGATGGCGCGGCCGTAGGCGTTGCTGTTGACCGTGGTCGGGGTGCCGATAACACCGATGCGGCGAGTCCGGGTCGCGGCCAGGGCATTCAGTGCGCCGGCCTCGATGACGTCGAGCACCGGTACCGGGGATAGATCGTGCACCACCTGGGAGGCCACCGCGGCCATGGTGTTGCAGGCCACGATCAGCAGCTTGACCTGCTTTTCCAGCAGGAACTCGGCGATCTGGGTGGTGTAGTGGGCGATGGTCTCGACCGACTTGACGCCATAGGGCACCCGCGCGGTATCGCCGAAATAGTGGATCGACTCGAACGGCAGGCGCTCCATCAGGGCGCGCACCACGGTCAGGCCGCCGACGCCGGAGTCGAATACGCCGATGGGATTGGCTGCATTGGGGTTCATGTCGGGTCCGGTGAAATCGCTGTCGCCATTGTATCGAATTGGCCGAGTGCCCAAGCCACATGCTCGCGCACCAGGGCGGAAGAGTGGTCGCGCCGGCTCAACAGAACCTGCCGGTTCGCCTTAGTGCGCGGCGCGTTGCCGAGCGCCACGGCGATGTTGCGCAGCCAGCGCTCATGGCCGATCCGGCGGATCGGCGAGCCGGCCAGGCGGTCGTCGAACTCCTGCTCGGTCCAGGTGAACAGACTGGCCAGCGGACTTTGGTCGAGACCGTTACGGGTTCCGAAATCGGGGATTTCTGACGGCTGTGCGAAACGATTCCAGGGGCAGACGAGCTGGCAGTCGTCGCAACCGTAGATGCGGGTGCCCATCAGGGGGCGCAGGGCTTCGGGGATGGCGCCGGGATGCTCGATGGTGAGGTAGGAAATGCAGCGCCGGGCGTCGAGCACATAGGGCGCCACGAAGGCCGCGGTCGGACAGACGTCCAGGCAGGCCGTGCAGCGCCCGCAATGTTCCCGCTCCGGCGCGTCGGCCGGCAGGGCCAGGTCGGTATACAACTCGCCAAGGAAGTACCAGGAGCCCGAGCGCGACAGCAGCAGGGTGTGCTTGCCGCGCCAGCCAAGACCGGCCAGGCGGGCCAGTTCCACCTCCATCACCGGGGCGCTGTCGGCGAAGGCCCGGTAGGTGTAGGGACCTATCTCTGTTTCGATCCGTTCGGCCAGCTTCTGCAACCGGTTGCGCATGACCTTGTGATAGTCGCGGCCGAGGGCATAGCGCGAGATGACGGCGGTTTCCGGCCCCGGTTCCGGCAGTCCGGCCGGAGCGTAGTCCAGCCGCACGCTGATGATGGTGAGTGCGCCCGGCACCAGTTCGGCCGGCCGGCTCCGCTTATCGATGTTGCGCGCCATATAATCCATGTCGCCGTGGCAGCCCGATTCCAGCCAGCGCAGATAGGCCTCGCCGTCCAGCGGCTCGGCCGGTGCGAAGCCCACGGCGGTAAAACCCTGTTCCCGGCCCCATTGCCGGATTGCCTGTTTGAGCCTGATTGGAGACCAGTCGTGCGCCATGTTGACGATCATAGCCCGTTCTTGCCATTGTCGTTGCCGGACGAAGCGGCCACGCTGGCGCTGGGCGCCCGCCTGGCGGCCGTGGTGCGGCCGGGCATGACCGTCTGGCTGGTCGGCGACCTGGGTGCCGGCAAGACCACCCTCACGCGCAGCCTGTTGCGTGCCCTCGGTCATGGCGGCCGGGTGAAGAGTCCGACCTATACTCTGGTTGAAATTTATCCATTTTCGAGCTTTAATCTATATCACTTTGATTTGTATCGATTCGTTGACCCGGAAGAATGGGAAGAGGCCGGCTTTCGGGAGTATTTCAAGCCGGAATCGATCTGTCTGGTGGAATGGCCCGAAAAGGGGGGCGGGATTTTGCCCCGGCCGGATCTTGAAATTCGCCTGGAAATCGATGGCGAAGGCCGGTTGGCAAGGCTGTACGGCAGGACGGAGGAGGGTAGGCGATGCGTGGAAGATATTTCGGAGTCTGGTTCGGCCTGATCGCAGTACTGGTCTGGTGTCTGCCCGCCCAGGCCGCCACCACGATCAAGGCCGTGCGCCTATGGCCCTCGCCCGACTACACCCGCATCACCCTCGAATTTTCCAGGGCGCCCGAATTCAAGTACTTCACCCTGAGCAATCCCGATCGCCTGGTGGTGGACCTGCGCAATGTCGAATTGAACCCGCTGCTCCAGGCCATCGGTGAACAGGTCGGTCCGGGCGACACCGTGGTCTCGGCGGTGCGCACGGGCGTCTATCAGCCCGGCGTGATCCGCCTGGTGACCGAACTGAAGTCGCAGGCCAAGCCCAAGGTGTTCACCCTCGACCCCATGGGCAACTACGACCACCGACTGGTGATCGACCTCTACCCGTCTGGCCCGGCCACGGCGCCGGTCAGCGTCGAGAAACAGGTCGAGAACGCCATCGCCCAGGCCAACAGGCCGGCCGAGACGGAGGACCGGGGAGGCAAGGCGGACAAGACGGCCCTGGCCGAAAAACCGGCCGGCAAGCCGGACGTTGCGGCCAAGGCCGACAACGGAGTCAATGCCAAACAGCCAGCGGGTTCGAAGAGCCAGTACATCCGCCTGGTCACGGTGGCCATCGATGCCGGCCACGGCGGCGAGGATCCCGGCGCCCTGGGCGCCAACGGCAGCCGCGAAAAGGACATCACCCTGGCGGTGGCGCGCCGGCTCAAGGCGCATGTCGACAAGCAGGAAGGCATGCGCGCGGTGCTGATCCGGGACGGCGATTACTTCATTCCGCTGCATGAGCGGGTCAACAAGGCGCGCCGGAATCAGGCCGACCTGTTCGTTTCCATCCATGCCGATGCCTTCCTGAAATCGACCGCCCGGGGCTCATCGGTGTTCGCGCTGTCCGAGAAGGGCGCCACCTCCGCCGCCGCACGCTGGCTGGCCAAGCGCGAGAACGAGGCCGACCTGATCGGTGGCATCAACATCGACGTCAAGGACCCCTACCTGAAGAAGACCCTGATCAGCCTGTCCCAGGACGCCCAGATCCGCGACAGCCTGATCCTCGGCCGTGCCGTGCTCGACGAGTTGGGCGGGATCAACTCCCTGCACAAGGCCGAGGTCGAGCAGGCCGGGTTCGCGGTACTGAAGGCGCCGGACATGCCTTCCATCCTGGTCGAGACCGCCTTCATCTCCAACCCGGAGGAAGAAAAACGGCTGCTCGACGAGGACTATCAGGACAAGATGGCCGATGCCATCGTCTCCGGCATCAAGCGCTATTTCGACAACAACCCGCCGCTGGCACGCTCCAAGGTGGCGCAGAGCCTGTAGCAGCCAGGCTCGCGGCGGCATTGCAATCCGCCGTCAGGCTACTTACCATCGCCTAAATCATCCATTAGGCCGTACCCCGTGCTTCAGCAACAAATTCCCGTTTCCTCCCTAGGCAAACCCGTGCAGGATGCGGCCGACCACTTGGTGGAGGTCTCCGAAAGCAACCGCCTGCCAGTGGTCGAGGTGCTGGCTGAAATCGCCAGCAGCATGAGTTCCGACGCCAACGTCGGGCAGATGCTGACGCGCTTTCTCGAGATCATGATGCGCCTGTCCAAGGCCAAGGCCGGCGTGGCGCGGGTGCTCACCTCGGACGGCGGCCACCTGCGCATGGTCGGTTCCATGGGGCTGTCGCCGGCCTTGGTGGAGAAGGAACGCTACGTGCCGCTGGAATGCGGCATCTGCGGCCGCGCCACGCTCTCACAGAGTTCCCAGGTCGACAGTGTGATGGCGGTGTGCAGCAAGCAGGTGCGCCATCTCTACTTCGCCCAGCGTTGCAAGACCGTCTACGCCATCCCGCTGCGCCACAAGGGCAAGGTGCTGGGCGTGTACAACTTGTTCATGGATGGCGACGACACCCTGCCCGACGATGTCAACTACCTGTTCAACTCGATCAGCGAACACCTCGGCATGGCGCTGGAAAATGCCCGCCTTACTCGCGAGAACATGCGCATCTCGCTGATGAACGAACGCACCATGCTGGCCAATCAGATCCACGACTCCCTGGCCCAGACCCTGGCCTACGCCAAGATGCGCCTGACCGTGCTGAGCGAGGCGATGGTCGAAGGCAACCAGGACCAGGCCAATCGCTACCTCGGCGATGTCGAGGAGGCGGTCGACATGGCCTATTCGGAACTAAGGAACCTGATCAGCCAGTTCCGCGACCGCATCGACCCGCGCGGCCTGGTGCCGGCCTTGCAGGAGATGGTCGAGAGCTTCCGCAAGAAGGCCAACGCCGACGTCGACTTCCTCAACATCGCCCAGGATGTGATGCTGACCCCGGAAGAGGAAATCCAGGTCTTCCACATCATCCAGGAATCCCTCTACAACATCTGCAAGCACGCCCGGGCGCGCCATGTCATCGTCACCCTGGACCTCGAAGGCGGCCAGTACATCGTCAACGTCGCCGACGACGGCGTCGGCCTGATGAGCAGCAGCGTGGCCAGCGTCGGCAAGAGTTTTGGCCTCACCATCATGCGCGAGCGCACCGCCAAGCTGAACGGCAAGCTGTCCATCGAGAGCCGGCCGGCCGGCGGCACCACCGTACGCCTGACCTTCCCGGCCAAGCTGCCCAATCAGGAAGCCACGAAATGAGCCAGCCCCGACTTGTCCTGGTCGACGACCACACCCTGTTCCGCAAGGGCTTGGCCGAACTGCTGGAGCGCGACGGTCTGGTCAGCGTGGTCGCCATGACCGGCAACCCGGCCGATGTCCAGGACCTGCTGCACGAACACCAGCCGGACGTGCTCATTCTCGATCTCAACATGCCCGGCACCGACGGCATCAACCTGATGCAGGAGCTCAAGGCCGAGGGCTTCGCGTTGCCCATCCTCATCCTCACCGTCAGCGAGGCCGAGGAAGACCTCGCCCGCGCCCTGCGCTCGGGCGCCAATGGTTACCTGCTGAAGAGCATGGAACCGGACGAGGTGGTCGATGCCGTCCAGCGCGCGGTCAAGGGCGAGACCGTGGTCGCCCCGGCCATGACCGCCAAGCTGGTCAGCCTGCTCGACGCCAAGAACACCACCGAATCGGTGCTCGACAGCCTGACTCAGCGCGAGCGGGAAATCCTCTCGCACCTGGCCAAGGGCGAGAGCAACAAGGCCATTGCCCGCCAGCTTGAGATCAGTTACGACACCGTCAAGCTGCACGTCCGCCACATTCTGGCCAAGCTCAACCTGTCCTCGCGCGTCGAGGCGGCGGTATTCGTGGTCGAGCACAGGCTCGCGCCGGGGCTGGAGGCGGGCAAGAAAAACTGACTTTTTCGCAGTGTGGTTATTACTGCGTCAAGGTTCGATCGAGCCCTTTGGCCTGCCTCGGCCTGCTCGTTTCATGTCCTGGTGCGGCATTGTCGTGCCCCGTGGGCGTCCATTGCAGCAGGAAGCGATTCGCCCGGTCGGCATAGGCGAACAATTGGCGAAGCTCGGCCATCGTGGCCCGGAAGTTGGTCTCCATGTCCGGCGGCACACTCCGGATGGCGAACACCAGCCGGTCGGGCGGGCTGGCGCCGGGATCGCCATGGAGTTCATAGTGCAGGTGGGGGCCGGTGGCGAGTCCGGTCATGCCGACCTTTCCGATGACCTGGCCCTTGTCCACAGGGTCGCCGACTGCAAGGCCCGGCACATAGGCGCTCAGATGGCCGTAGCGGGTGGTGTAGCGGTCGAAATGGCGCACCTCGATCAGTTTGCCATAGCTGCCGCGCACACCGACGAAGGTGACCACGCCAGCCGCCGTGGCGCGCACCCCGGTACCGATGGCAGCGCCGTAGTCGGTGCCGCGATGGGCGCGCCATTCCTTCCGGATGGGGTGGTAGCGCAGGGCCGCCGGCAGCGAGGTGATGCGGCTGAATTCCAGCGGCGAGCGGCGGAAGGCCGAGACCAGGGCATCGCCGGACAGGGCCTTGAGCCAGGGCTCCCGGTCCGGGTCGGTCAGGCGCAGGGTCTTGTTGACGTCCAGTCCCTGGCCATCGAAGTAGGCCGGCGAGCCGGGTTCGACCGGGAACAGGAAGGCCTCCAGTCGCCTGTCCGGGGTGACGAAGCGGGCGGCCAGAATGCGGCCGGCCTCCGGCATGCCGCCGGGATAATACATTTCGTAGACCAGGGTACACAGATAGCCCCGGTTCAGGTCGCGGTGAAAGTCGATCTCCTCGGCGAACAGTTCGCTGAGCTGGAGGGCCAGTTTCTCGGGCAGCCCGACGGCGTCGGTGGCCGCGAACAGGGGCGACTGGTCGCCAGGCGCGGTTTCATTCTCCGTCGCGGTCTCGCTCAAGCCGAATGCCACGGCCTGGATGACCGGTCTGGCAGTCGGTATCGCCGCCTCGTCCGCGCTGACGTGGCCGGGCAGGGCCAGCAGGATCAGGCCGCACAGCCCGATCCGCGTCAGCAAGGATGTCAGGGGGCGGTAACCTTGGCGAGACGGCAAGTTGTGGCGTCCCGGTCGATCAAAGCCCGGCCAGCGTCTTGATGTGCGCGGCCACGCTACGCCCGAGCGAGTTGAGGTCGTAGCCGCCTTCCAGCACCGAGATCACGCGGTTGTCGGCGTACCGGGCGGCGATCTCCATGACGGTCTCGGTGATCCAGACGAAATCGGCCTCGACCAGGCCGAACTGGCCCATGTCGTCTTCGCGGTGGCTGTCGAAGCCGGCGGAGAAGAAGACCATTTCCGGCTTGAAGGCGTCCAGCGCGGGCAGGATGCGGGCCTCGAAGGCCTCGCGGTAGGCCTTGCCGCTGGTGTAGGCGGGCAGCGGTACATTGACGATGTGGTCGCTCACGGTTTCGGCGCCGCTGTAGGGATAGAAGGGGTGCTGGAAGGTGGAGCAAAACAGCACTCGCTCGTCGTCTTTGAAGATGTCCTCGGTGCCGTTGCCGTGATGGACATCGAAGTCGACGATGGCGACCCGGTCGAGGCCATGTTCAGCCATGGCATGGGCGGCGGCGACGGCGACGTTGTTGAAGATGCAGAAGCCGCCGGCCTGGTCGCGGGTGGCGTGATGGCCGGGCGGACGGATGGCGCAGAAGGCGTTCTGCACCTTGCCGGCCATGACCTTGTCGACCGCCCGGATGGCCGCGCCGGCGGCATGCAGGGCGGCACCCAGACTGTGTTCGTTCATCGCGGTATCGGGGTCGATGGCCCAGCGGCCACCGGTCGCCTTGGGGGCGTTTGCGAACACGCGGTCGATGTATTCGGGGTGGTGTACGCGGATGAGTTGTTCCCGCGTGGCGAGCGGCGGGTGATGGAAATGGTAGAGGTAATCGTATAGATGCGCGGCGTGCAGGCGGTCGTCGATGGCGGCCAGCCGGGCCGGAGCCTCCGGATGCCAGTCTGCAATGAGGTGCCTTGCACAGATGGGGTGGGTGATGAATGCGGTGTGCAAGGCTGTAGGCTCCGCCGTGAGGCCGTATCGATTGAGGTTACCAATATGCAATATAACGCCTTTCATGGCAGTGTCACGGCATAGGAACTACCATATAGCAACCTTGCGCGAGTCAAGCCTTTCCAGCTAGTCCAGACCACATACAAATACCATGAGCCAGCATTATCTATATCCCCTGTTCAATCCCCGTTCCGTGGCCGTATTTGGCGCGAGCACCCGTGAGGAATCGGTCGCCGGGGTCATCTTCCGCAACATGCTGGAGGCCGGCTTCAAGGGCCAGGTCTACCCGATCAACCCGAAGTACGAAACCCTGCTGGACCACAAGTGCTATGCCAGTGTGGCCGAACTGCCGGAGGCCCCTGACCTGGCCATCATCGCGACGCCGGCCCCGACGGTGGCGTCCATCCTGGATGCCTGCGGCAAGCGCGGTGTGCGCCATGCCGTGGTGCTCTCGGCCGGCTTCCGGGAGATGGGCCCGAAGGGTGTCGCGATGGAGGAAAACCTGGTCGCGGTTGCGCGCAAGCACGGCATCCGCTTCATCGGACCGAACTGTCTGGGCATCCAGCGGCCGGCCATCGGCCTCAATGCGACCTTCGCCCTGGGCAAGCCGGTCAAGGGCGATCTGGCCCTGGTATCGCAGTCCGGTGCCATCTGCACGGCCATGCTGGACTGGGCCGCCTCCAACGGCATCGGCTTCTCGGCGGTGGTGTCGAGCGGCGCCTCGGCCGACCTCGATTTCGGCGAGATACTCGATTATCTGGCCAACGATCCGTCCACACGCGGCATCCTGATGTATGTCGAGGGCATCCGCGATGCCCGCGGCTTCATGAGCGCGCTGCGCGCCGTGGCGCGCCTGAAGCCGGTGGTGCTGGTCAAGGTCGGCCGCCACGAGGCCGGCTCCAAGGCCGTGGCCTCGCATACCGGCGCCCTGGTCGGCGGCGACGATGTCTTCGATGCCCTGCTGCGGCGGGCTGGCGTGGTGCGGGTGAACACCATCCTGCAACTGTTCTCCTCGGCCCTGGCACTGTCGTCGCGGGTGCGTCCGGCCGGCAACCGCCTGGCCATCGTCACCAACGGCGGCGGGCCGGGCGTGATGGCCACCGACCGCGCGGTCGACCTGGGCGTGCGCATCGCCGACCTGTCGCCGCAGACCATAGACAAGCTCAACGTCGCCCTGCCGTTCAACTGGTCGCACGGCAATCCCATCGACGTCATCGGGGATGCCGGCGCCGAGCGCTACAAGGCCGCCATCGAGGCCTGCCTGGCCGACCGCGGCGTCGACGGCGTCCTAGTGATGCTGACCCCGCAGGCGATGACCAAGCCGACCGAGGTGGCCGAGGCGGTGGCGGCGGTGGCCAAGGCCTCCGACAAGCCGGTGCTGACCTGCTGGATGGGCGAGGACCAGGTCGGCGCCGGCCGGGTGGTGTTCCGCAATGCCGGCATCCCCTATTTCAAAACCCCGGAACCGGCCGTGGAGGTGTTCTCCTACATCTCCGCCTTCTATGAAAATCAGCGCCTGCTGATGCAGACGCCGGGCTCGCTGTCGCAGCAGGCCGAGCCGGATGTCGAGGGTGCGCGGCTGATCATCGAGGGCGCACTGGCCCAGGGCCGCCACCAGCTCAACGAGGTGGAATCCAAGGCCCTGCTGTGCGCCTTCCATATCCCGGTGGCGCAGACCCTGATCGCCCGCAACGCCACCGAGGCGATGCTGATGGCGCAGCAGATGGGGTTCCCGGTGGTCATGAAGATTAATTCGCCCGATATCAGCCACAAGTCCGACGTCGGCGGTGTCCGCCTCGGCCTGTCCAGCGGGCAGGCGGTGCGCGCGGCCTTCTCGGGCATGATGACCGAGGTGAAGAAGCACCAGCCGGAGGCGACCCTGGACGGCGTGGTGATCGAGCCCATGCTGTCGCGCTCCAATGCCCGCGAGGTGCTGGTCGGCACCATCAGCGACCCGGTGCTGGGTCCGGTGATTGCCTTCGGTTCCGGCGGCGTCGACGTCGAGGCCTACCAGGACCGGGCCGTGGCACTGCCGCCGCTGAACAGCTTCCTGGCCCGCGACCTGATCGGCCGTACCCGAGTCGCCCGGCTGCTGGGCGAGTATCGCGGCCGTGCCTCGGCTGACCTGCAGGCCCTGGAAAACGTCCTGTTGCGGGTGTCCGAGATGGTCTGCCAGTTGCCCTGGCTGTCCGAGCTGGATATCAATCCTTTGCTGGTGGACGAAAACGGCGCCATGGCGGCGGATGCCCGCATCACCATCGTGTCGCGCCCGCCGACCCGGGACAAGTATGGCCACATGGCGATCCACCCCTATCCGGTGCATCTGGTCACCCAGTGGCAGTTGCCCAACGGCATCGACGTGACCATCCGGCCGATTCGTCCGGAAGATGCCGAGATGACTCAGACCTTCGTGCGCGGCCTGTCGGAGGAGACCAAGTACTTCCGCTACATGGATGCCGTGCAGGAACTCTCCCACGCCATGCTGGTGCGCCTGACCCAGATCGACTACGACCGCGAGATGGCCTTGCTGGCGGTGGCCGACGTGGACGGCACCCAAGTCGAGGTCGGCGTGGCCCGCTACGCCAGCAACCCGGACCAGGTCTCCTGCGAGTTCGCCGTCGTGGTCGACGACGACTGGCAGCACCAGGGCATTGCCCACAAGTTGATGGACGTGCTGATGGACGTGGCCCGTTCCAAGGGCTTGCGCAGCATGGAGGGCGAGGTGCTGAAGCGCAACCAGAGCATGCTGAAGCTGGCGGCCAGCCTGGGCTTCCGCATCGAGCCGCATCCGGAGGACGACAGCATCAAGTGGGTTAGCCGGATGCTGTAAAAGCGAAGGGGCGCGGCTTGCGCCGCGCCCCTTCGTCAGCCGGTTGGCAGGTGCTTACATATGCGCCGGCTGGTCCAGCGGCGTGTGCCAGTGGTCATCCTCGGCCGGCTCCGGGTGGAACCAGTTCAACTTCTCATGCAGGCTGACCACGCTGCCAATGATGATCAATGTCGGCGGCTTCAATTCGGCTTGCGAAGCCAGGGCCGGCAGGGTGTCCAGGGTCCCGGTGACGGTCTTCTGGTTGATCGTGGTGCCCTGCTGGACGATGGCGGCCGGCGTGCTGGCGGGCATGCCGTGTTTCTTCATCTCGTCGCACAGCGTCACCAGGCCTTTCAGACCCATGTAGATGACGATGGTCTGACGCGGTCGGCAGAGCATGTCCCAGTCCAGGTCCATGGTGCCGTCCTTGAGGTGGCCGGTGACCATGATCAGGGCCTGGGCGTGGTCGCGATGGGTGAGCGGGATGCCCGCGTAGGCCGCTACGCCTGCCGCTGCAGTGACCGCCGGGACGACCTGGAACGGCACGCCGTGCTCGCGCAGGGTCTCGATCTCCTCGCCGCCGCGACCGAAGATGAACGGGTCGCCGCCCTTCAGGCGCAGCACCCGCTTGCCTTCCTTGGCCAGGCGCACCAGCACCATGTTGATCTCGTCCTGGGGCACGGCGTGGTTGTCGCGTTCCTTGCCGACGTAGAAGCGGTCGGCGTCGCGCCGGCACATGTCGAGGATGGGCGGGCTGACCAGGCGGTCGTAGACCACCACGTCGGCCTGCTGCATCAGGCGCAGGGCGCGGAAGGTGAGGAGATCCGGGTTGCCCGGGCCGGCGCCGACCAGGTAGACCTCGCCGACACCGACCTCGGTGCTGCTGTCTTCCAGCATCCTGGCCAGGGTGTGTTCCGCTTCCTGCTCGCGGCCGGAGAAGACCATCTCGGCAACCGGCGACATCAGGGCGCGTTCCCAGAATTTGCGCCTGCCCTCGGTGGTCGGGAAGTGCTTGCGGACCTGTGACTTGAAACGGCCGGCCAAGGCAGCCAGGCGGCCGTAAGCGGCCGGAATCAGGGTCTCCAGGCGGGCGCGCAACAGGCGCGACAGCACCGGCGCCTCGCCGCCGCTGGACACCGCCACCACGACCGGGGAGCGGTCGATGATGCTGGGCATGATGAACGTGCATACCTCGGGCTTGTCGACCACGTTGACCGGTAGGTGACGCGCGCGGGCGGCCTCATAGACGGCCTTGTTGAGGGCATCGTCCGCACTGGCGGCGAAGACTACCTCGGCGCCGTCCAGGTGTTCGGGCTTGAAGGCCTCGCGGCGGTGGATGATGCGGTCGCTGCCTTTCGGGCCGGCATAGGCGTCGGCCAGTTCGCCAGGATCGACCACGGTGACCCAGGCGCCGGCGTTGATCAGCAGGGCGGCCTTGCGCGCGCCGACGTCGCCGCCGCCGACGACCAGGCCGTTCTTGCCCTTGAGGTCGAGGAATATCGGTAAGTAGTCCATAGTTTCAAAAAATAGATTCAAGTTTCAAGAAACAAGAGACAAGAAACACGGCGTAACTATGGCCTTGTGTCTTGTAACTTGCGGCTTGCATCTGTCAGCCGCCGCAACCACCGGAACCACAGCCGCCGGAACCGCAGCCGCCGCCGGCATTCTCGCCGCCCTCGCTGCTGCCGCAGCCGCCACCCTGATTGGGCATCAGAAAGACAAAGTGCGATTCGCCGTTTTCGGCCTCGGCAAAGTCGATGGTAACGCCGTTGAGGTATTCCGCACTGGCCGGATGGACCAACAGAGTGACGCCAAAGGATTCTATGATGCTGTCGTTGGTGCGTTCTTCATCGAAGCCCATGCCGAATTCCAGCATGCCGGCTTCATTGACCCGGGCGGCGATGCGCAGGCCCAGGTTTTCGGTGCCGGATTGCTGGGTGGCCTGGGCAATCTGCGCGGCGGCGGTTTTGGTTAGACTGATCATGCTGGTTTCCTTAATGTTTCGTCGCCGGGGCGACCTTAAAGTCCCCCTCCCCCGCTAGCGGGAGAGGGCCGGGTAAGGATGACGATCATGACGATAGCGGCTTCATGGTGTTCCGTGATGCTATGGTCATGGTCGTCGATTCAGGCGGCAATTCGCGCCGCCTGGTGTTGTTCGGCGTGGGCGCGGGCCTTGGCAATAAAGGGCGCGATCCAGCCGCGTGCGCCCGACCCGCGGCGATGACAATACGCGGCGAGCAGGTTCTTGTGGACGTAGCCGTCGTTGCGGCCGTCGATGCCCTGTCCACGCATCACCTTGTACGCATAGGTGAGGCCGGCAGGCAGGTTTTCCAAGTGGGAATGATGAAACTCGTGGGCGGGTATCTCGGAGGGCGAGGGCGAATCCAGGGGCGCGTCCCTGGTTGGCGCCAGGCTGGCATAGCCGCGGCCGACCGGTCGGCTGCCCAGGGCCGTATCGCCCGGGATCAGGCCGACCATCTTGCCCTGGCTGCCGTTCCAGGTGATCGAGCGGGACAGGTACATCAGGCCACCGCACTCGGCGAACGTAGGCAGGCCGGCTTCGACGGCGTCATTGATAGCCTGGAGCAGGGAGTGATTGGCTGACAATTCGGCGATAAATGATTCCGGAAAACCGCCGCCGATGATGAGACCGTCGACCTTGGGCAGTGTGGTGTCGCGCAAGGTATCGACCGGCACCAGTTCGATGCCGGAATCGCGCAGGGTATCGAGGTCTTCCTGGTAATAGAAGCCAAAGGCGCGATCAAGGGCGATGGCGATTTTAAGGTGTGGCCGTACCGGCGCCGCGGCCGGCGCCACCGGTACGGTGGCTGTCGGCGCCGTCGCGGCAACCTCGATCAGTGCATCCAGATCGACCTGGGCGGCAATACTGCGGGCAATGCCCTCGATAAGCCGTTCTGCCGCGGCCGACTCGTTGCCTGGGACCAGGCCGAGGTGACGTTCCTCGATGGCCAGACCGGGGTCCTTGTGAATCGCGCCCAGCACCGGCAGGTCGGTATAGTATTCGATGACCTGGCGCAGTTTATCTTCGTGGCGTGGGCCGCCCACCTTGTTCAGGATGATGCCGGCAATGTTCACCGCCGGGTCGAATGCCTGATAGCCGAGCAGTAGCGGTGCGACACCGCGCGTAGTCCCGATGGTGTCGATCACCAGCACGACGGGCAGGTTCAACTGCTTGGCCAGGGCGGCATTGCTGTCGGCACCTGTCAGGTCCATGCCGTCATAGAGGCCCTTGTTGCCTTCAACCAGGCTGATGTCAGCGGTCGTGGCATGGCGGGCATACAAGCTGTCGATTTCCGCGCGTTCCATCATGCGGAAATCCAGGTTGTAGGAGGGCCTTCCGGCGGCCAGGCCGTGCCAGATCGGGTCGATGTAGTCAGGCCCCTTCTTGTAGGCCTGTACGGCCAGGCCGCGATCCCTCAGGGCACGACATAAGCCCAGCGTGACGGTGGTCTTGCCGGAGGATTTGTGGGCGGCGGAGATGTACAGGCTGGCCATGGCTGAATTGTAACAAAAAAAGCCGACTAAATAAGTCGGCTTTTTCGGGTGTGCGCAGAACCGTGCCTAATTCTTGCAGGCATCAAGGTCGATGTCCTTGAAGTCATCCTCGGGCATGAACTTGAGCACACGTACCGCAATAACGGTGATCAGGAAGGCGATAGCGATGCCGCCGACCCCCAGCAGCATTTCCCACAGTGACGGCGTATAGGCATGCACGACGCCGTCGAAGAAACTGCTCGATTGCGCATAACCCGGGAACAGGTTGAGCGGGAAGGCCTGTCCGCCGATGATGGTCACGTACATCTGGGCGTGACCGCCGATCAACACCAGCAACGCGGCCAGGAACACCCGCGGCGGGGATTTGCGGGCGCCGGGGCTGAAGATCATCAGCAGCGGCAGGACGCCGCCGAGCAAGACCTGGCCGCCCCAGAACAGCAGGGGGTAGATGCCGCCTTCGAGCAGAAGGAAACGCTCGAAATCCCACTGCTTGGCGAAGTAGATGTTGGTCAGGTGCAGCACGGCGGTGAAGTACAGGCCGGCGCCGACGAATATGGCCAACAGGTTCTTCAGACGGCACAGGATGCGCTCATCGACTTCGATGTTGTTCCACTTGTACATCACCGACTGCACCACGATGAAGGCGGCGAGACCGTAGGCAAACGAGTAAATGATGAACATCGGGGCGTACAGGGCCGAGTTGTAGCCGGCCCGGGCGACCAGGAAGCCGAAGATTGAACCGGTCGCGGTGGTCAGGGCCAGACGCCACAGGAAGGCCAGCAGTCCCACCGGCTTGGAGTACTGCTTCAGGTTCTTCGACATCAGGGTGATCAGATACAGCCCGACAATGGCAAAGAAACCGTTGTAGAACAGCACGTTGACAGCGAAGATGGACTTGAAGTTGTAGTGGGTCATCGCCACGATCAGGCGGTCGGGCCGGCCCAGGTCGAGTACCACGCCACCGAGGCCACCAGCCAGCATGGCAATGGCGAGCATGCCCGACAGGGGGGCGCGCGCCTTGTACATCTTCTTGCCGAACACCGAGCCGATGGAAGCGACGTTGAGTACGCCCGATGCGGCGACGATCAGGAAGATCGCGAACACATGTGGCAAACCCCAGACGACCTGGTTGTCCATGCCGGTCACAATGTGACCGTGGTGCTCGATATAGAAGAACGCGGCCAGGGTGCCCAGTAATACCACCCCGCCCATGACCAGCAAGGTCCAGAATTCCGAACTCTTGGCGCAACTCCGATTCATGCAAACGTTTTCGGCCATGGCTTAGATTCCCTGATAACGGACGCCGGTGTTCAGGCCCAGATCGGCACGAACCTCGGTAGTGGCGTAGGACTGCATGGCACGGGCGATGTCGCTGTTCGGATCCTTCAGGTCGCCGAACATCATGGCCATGTGGCCGTCCTTGCTGCAGGCCTCGACGCAGGCGGGCGTTTCGTCGCGGTCGACGCGCTGCACACAGAAGGTGCACGACTCGACGCAACCCTGGCCGCGTGGCACTTCGGGATTCTGGTCGGTAAGCGGTTCATGCACGAAGGAGCGCGCCTTGTACGGGCAGGCCATCATGCAGTAGCGGCAGCCGATGCAGATGTGACGGTCGACCAGGACGATACCGTCGGCACGCTTCATCGAGGCGCCGGTCGGACAAACGTCGACGCAGGGCGGGTTCTCGCAATGCTGGCAGAGCATCGGCAGATTGTGCTCGGCACCCGTCTGCAGGTTCTTGATGTGCATCTTGCGGATCCACTGGGAATCCTGGGGACCGGTCTGGCCGGACAGGCCGTTCTCGGTGGCGCAGGCGGTGGTGCAGGAATTGCAGCCATCGGCACACTTGCCGGTGTCGATGAGCATGCCCCAGCGCACCGCGGTGCTGGCAGGTGCGTCGGGTGCCTTGCCGTGTGCCGAGATACCATAGAACAGCACGCCCGGCGCCAGGGCGACGCCCGCGAGGCCGACGCCAACCTTGAGAAAGTCACGCCGGTCGCCGTCGGCGGCCTCATGAACTTGCTTGTTTTGCTCGCTCATTGCAGTTGTCCCCCGGGTTGTACAGAGGTCATCATGGGCGATGGCTGACTCGCCGTGGCCGGCATGACTTTGGCTTTGGCGGGTTTCTTGGCATGGCAGTCCCAGCAGTCCAACTTGACGGCGGCGAAGGCATGGCAAGTATCGCAATCCGTCTTGGCCACGCCGTTGTCGTTGCTGGAATGACATTCCATGCAACGCTTCAGGCCGAATTCGCCGGACCGGATGCCTCGGTGCATGGTGTCGTCACGCTGATGCTTCAGCAAATCGGGATGGTGACGCATCATGTACTCATCATCCTTGATGCAATGATCGCCCTTCGCTTGCGCGATTGTCGGCTCGGGTTTGTTTACACCTGCCGCCGCGTTCGGGGTTTGCGCAACGAGCAGCGCGGAGGCCCCGAGCAGGGCGGCGAGGCGGAGCCAGTGGCCCAGTCTCGCCATGCCTGTCATGTTCAGTCACCCATACCCATTTGGATATAACCAGTCGGGCAGACGTCGGCGCAGATGTGGCAGCCGATGCACTTGGCATAGTCGGTGTCCACGTAGCGGCCGGTAGTCGGGCCGTCCTTCTTCTTGACCTTGAACACGGCAGTCTGCGGGCAGTAGATGACGCAGTTGTCGCATTCGAAGCAGAGGCCGCAGGACATGCAGCGCTTGGCTTCGGCTACGGCGCTCTTCTCGTCCAGGGAGAGCAGGCGATCCTGGAAGTTGCCCAGGGCGGAGTCCTTGTCCAGCACGATGACCTCGCGCTTCAGGCGCGGGGTGGTGGCGAAGTGGCCCAGAAACAGCTGGGTGGACGGGATGATGTAGCGTTGGGAACGGTCCTCAAAGTTGTGGATGGCGTCCTTCCAAGTGTCAGTACCGTTGACCTGACCCTTGTGCTCGTTGTACTCGTGGCCGGTTTCCAGCCACTTGCGCACCAGGTCCCAGTGGTCGACGTCGACCTTGGGCCGCTTGTCCACGGCCTCGCCGCGTAGATGGGCATCGATGCCGTCGGCACAGATGCGGGCATGGCCGATAGCGGTGGTCAGCAGGTGCGGACGGATCACGTCGCCGGCGACGTAGACATTTTCCTTGCCGGGGAAGCGGTAGTTCTTGTCGGTCTTGATCAGGCCATTGTTGTTGTTGAAGCTTTCCAGGCCGGTGAAGTCGACCGCCTGGCCGATGGCGGAGACGATCAGGTCGCCGGTGATGTCCTGCTCGGTGCCTTCGATGATCTTGGTTTCCTTGCCGACCATCTCGAACTGCGCCACGCGCAGGGCGGTGGCACGGCCGTCCGGGCCCTTGACCACGCCGACCGGGGTGACCCCGCCGACGATGGCGATGCCTTCGGCCTGGGCCTGCTCGATCTCGTGCTTGTTGGCGGCCATCTTGTCGACCGTGGCGCGGGAGATCAGGACCACCTCGACACCCTGGCGGGCGGCGATGGAGGCGACGTCATGGGCGGTTTGGCCGGCCAGGACGTTCTCCGGCAGGTCCTTCTCGGAGGCGTTGGTGATCTTGCCGAGACGGCGGGCGACCGTGGCGACGTCGATGGAGGTGTCGCCACCGCCGATGACCACCACCTTGTTGCCGACGTGCTGCAGGCGGCCTTCGTTGAAGGCGCGCAGGAAGGACATGGCGGTCACGCAGTTGGGCGCGTCGGCGCCGTCGACCGGCCGGGCGCG
>Ga0265297_10006279_pt1 | contig 17389 bp, 13 predicted proteins | sample Munlanlwell13791_FD_192502 | JGI IMG/M metagenome (GOLD analysis project Ga0265297, IMG submission 192502) | Leachate microbial communities from a municipal landfill in Southern Ontario, Canada - Leachate well 137-91 | ecosystem: Engineered > Solid waste > Landfill > Unclassified | place...
TGATAAAAATTTTACTAACATTCCAAAATTCTCTATCAAAAGCTCTATTTAGTCCTTCCATAGTTACATGATAGCCATCTTTATCTTTATAAACAAAATCATATCTACTCTTTTCACCAGTATCTTTAAATCTAACAATTTCACCTTTTTCTACACTTGGTGGAACATAAAATTCATCTAATAAACCAGTAAATAATTCATACGGATATTTTTCACCTTTATCGTCTGTCATTAATCCTAAGAAACCTACCCATTTCTCTTTATTATTAGTAAATCTTACAACATCACATTCAAGTCTTTTTGGCCTTGGTTTTGCATTATTTTCTTCTAGTTCTTTAACAACATTCTGAGTAGTACCTTCATTCGACATAATAACACCTTGACGAGAGCCATCACGATAAATGGTCAAGCCTTTACATCCACTCTCCCAACCAGTTTCATATACCTTTGAAACCAATTCTTCTGTTACATTATTTGGTAAATTAACAGTGACCGAAATGGAATGATCCACAAATTTCTGAATCATACCTTGCATTTTTACTTTTTCAACCCAATCAACATCGTTTGAGGTTGCTTTAAAATAAGGAGACTTTTCAATAATAGGTTTTAATTCTGAGTCTTTCATATTTTTAACTTCTTCAACATTATATCCATTAATTTCTAACCAAGTTTCAAATTTATAATGAAAAACATTATATTCTTCCCATTTAACACCTTCAGGATCTATAAAATCAACTCTTCCAGATTTATCAGTTGGATTAATTTTTCTTCTTCTTTTATATGAAACTAGATATGCAGGTTCAATACCAGAAGTTGTCTGAGTTAAAATTGAAACCGAATTATGAGAAACTATTCCATTATTCAAAATATAATAATGCTCTTTATCTACTTCTACATCCATTGTATAATTCTTAGAATCTTTAATTTCCATAACTTCTACTTCATCATATAGAACATTATTCAATAAAACTTTTTCTTTGCTCATAATTATTTTTTATTTTATAAATTTCATTAATTGTTAAATTAATAATATTTTGTTTATTGTTCTTATAATCATTCTCCCAGACAATTATAATATTAGAATTAAATTTTTCCTTTAATTTATGAATTCTTTTTTCGTTCATAGTGTGAATTTCTTTTACATCTTTTTTATCTATATTATAAATTTTAGGATTTCTATGCCAATAATCACCATAAAACTCTATAACAGTATTAATATCTTTAATATATAAATCAACTACTATAATTTTAAATCCATCTTCCCATACAAAAAATTTATATTCATTATCTCCATAATATATTTTCTTAAAATCATTTTTTATCATAGATACCACATTTTCACAAAATTCAATACCAATTAAAGAATACATATTGACAAAATTATTAATCTTTTTCTTTTGAATATCTTTATAAATTTTAGCACCTTCTACCGTACCATACTTTTTAATAAAATATTCTATTGTTTTTGCATATTTTAATTTAATAATGTATTCATCGTATTTTCTTTTTCCTTCATTCTCACCATATAATCTAATCATATTATTAATAGTAATTGATTTTAATTTATTTACTTCAATATATTTTCTTTTTCCTTCATCTTCACCATATCTACTTATAAATGAATCTAAACTTGAAGTGTTCTGTAATTCTTTAACTTTTAATATAGATTCTTCTTTAGTATATCCAAGATTCACCCAATATTTAATATTTCTTTGATTCTTTACCGTCTTTCTATCAATCTTTTTAATTGCAGACAAACTTTTTTCTCTAAATATTTCATATCTTCTTTTGCCTTCTTCATCACCCCATCTTTTTATGAATCCTTCTAAATTTTGTTTAGTGGCTTCTTTCCAATTTTTATATTTTTTTTCACCCTCATGTTTTCCGTATTTCAAAATCATTTTTTCTAGAGATACTCCAGAATTTTTAACTTTAATCAAATGCTCGTTCCAATATTTATTAGCATTTTCACCATATTTAAAAACATATTTTTCTAAAGATGAACCTCTTATAAATTTATAATATTCTATATTACCCTTTTCTTCACCGTGTAACTTAATTAGCTCATCATATTTATCAGGATATGATATTTTTTTAATTTTTTTCATAACAATAGCACCATTTTTTATTCTATATATTAAATTGCTATTCTCATATTTTTCTATTTTTTAATTTTATAATCTTATCACCAACTTTTAATTCTGATGTTTTTTTCCATATTGCCTCATTATCATTTATTTTTATCAAAAATTTATGTTCTAAAGTGCTCTCAACAATATCGTTAGAAGAATATTTTATAATTCTAGTCTCGTCTAATCCATTCCAAAATAACTTATTTATCTTATTCTTTTTACCTTCTACATTAAAAACATAAATATCTTCAACTGGTTCAATCCAAATATTTCTTACACCTTTCAAATTTTCAATATCTACACCATTAATTAAAAAAATATCACCTAAAGAAATTTCACCTTTATCTGTATTTATTATCGTATTTTCAGTCAAGCATCCTGTAGGTGCAATAGTTAATAGTGCTATGTTTCTTCTTCCCCATTCCTTCAGCATTTCATCCAATTCTGTATCTAAGTCTTTTAACCTTTTAATAAATGGATTATTTAATTCTTTCTCATAATTATAAACTGAAAATGGACCTCTTTCTTTTGCCATGATAGCTGATGATTTATAAGCATTTATGGTTAAGTTTTTATGAACTTCTGTTGAAAAATCTGTAGCTTCTGACGTACCATATATTAAGCCTAAGGCAGCTAGCATATCACCTTCAGCTGTTATACCTAGACCAGTTCTACGACCTTTTAATGTCATGCTCATAATTTTATGCCATGTTTCTTTTTCAACACGCTTAATATTTTCTGGTTCAGGATCAGATTCTATTTTAGATAAAATCATCTGAATTTTTTCAGCTTCAAGATCAACTATATCATCCATAAATCTTTCAGCATATATGACATGTTGTTTAAATTTGTCCCAATCAAAATAAGATTTATCTGTGAAAGGATTAACCACATAACTATATAGATTAATAGCTAACAAACGACATGAATCATAAGGACACAAAGGCAATTCACCACATTGCAGCTGATTAATATTCAAATACTTATCCTTTCCAAATCTATTAATTTCTTTAAAATAGCCACTAAAGAAATTATGAAACTCATCGACAGTACCATTATAAACATTTTCAAATCCATCTTCTTCTACAGATAAAACTTTATGATTAAAATATTCAGATTCTTCTTTAACTTCCGCATAAGTTTTAAATCCATATTTAGTTTTTAATCTAGAAGGTATATTATTTGATTTACATTCTTTCCCCCATTCTAATAGATAAGGTTCTCTACCTAAATTAAATTTAAGATCTGAATATATTTTAATTTGTTTTTGCTTATTTGAATAACTTTTAAGTTTATAAGCTTCATTAACAGAATTTGTTCTTTTTTGTTTGATTACATCATCTTTATTAAGATGATTTAATGAACATTTGTGACTGCAAAATGATATTTCTCTTCTAAAATAATTAATTTTAAATTTCTCTCCACATTCCTCACAAATTTTATTAACCAAAACTTCATTATCAATTATTTCAGCATCATAACCATTTTCAAGAGCATTTTTATACGTTCTAACTAATCTTGTATCAACATCAATCATTTCCATATTGCACTTCAATGCAGCCCATTTAGATAATGATAAAATAGTACCTAATTCTTTATGCCTAAAATCGCTAAAATTTTGAGGTAAATTATTTTCTTTAGCATATGAAATCCATTCATCATTTGAAAATCTTCTATCTAATAGATTTGTTAATTTTAAAGCATGATTCCTAATTTCATCATTAGTTAAATTTTTCTTAAATTTATGATTTGATTCTCCTTTATGAGACGAAAAATTATATTTCCATTCATCTGTCATTCTATGATATGGATTTTTATCACCTATTATATTCTTCGAATGTAGTAAATTATGTTCATCTCTATTCATAATCTCTAAATTATCAAATTTATTATTCATTCCATTAAAATCCTTGTGATGAACAACTTGATTGTACTCAAAACAATTCGTAATAATTTTGTGCTCAGGTATTAAACCTTTCTCACCACTATTAGATAACCAATAATAATCCTGTCCTTTTGAATTAGATTTTTTGATGACATCATGAAAAGCTGCAATGGATTTAGTCATAATATGTAAGCTATCTCCGAACTTGAGATTTTTTGCCTCAATATATTTTCCGTTAGTTAATCTAATTTTATGATTCCCAGTAACTCTAAATATATGTCCACCTTCTATAGTTATCTTATAAATTTGTTTATTATATCCTGTAATTCTAGAATTTCTCATTGTTCTTATTGTAATTTTACCATTATTATCTAAACAATAAACTGGTACATCTTTACCTTCTTTCACTAATTGTTTTATTGATACCGCATTCCTACCATCTGCTACTGCGATTAGAGTATCACCAACGATGCAAGGATTCGTTGAAACTGTTTCAAAACCTTGATCTTGATAGCAGTCTGGTACAGACTCTCTCATTAATGTGTCCCAAAAAAGAACACCTGGCTCAGCTGACTTCCAAGCATTATGAATAATTTTTTTCCATAATTTTTGTGCATCTATATCTTTCTTAAATGATGGATTATCAGAATCAATCGGAAATTGCTGAGTAAAAACCTTAGCATTCATTGCAGCTTTCATAAATTCATCAGTAACCTTGATAGAAATATTTGCACCTGTAACTTTACCTTCTTCTAATTTTGCGTCTATAAACTGCTCTATATCAGGGTGTTTGATGGAACAGGTTAACATCAATGCACCTCTTCTTCCACCTTGTGCAACTTCATTAGTTGAATTTGAATATCTGCTCATAAATGGAACCAATCCAGTCGAAGTTAATGCTGAATTTTTAACTGGTGTGCCAGCTGGTCTAATATGGGAAAGATCATGTCCAACGCCACCTCTACGTTTCATCAATTGAATCTGTTCTTCATCAATTTGCATAATAGAGCCATAGGAATCAGACGGTTGATTACCTACAACAAAGCAATTTGATAGTGATAATACTTGTTTATCATTACCAATTCCAGACATTGGAGAACCTTGGGGTATAATATATTCAAAGTTCTTTATTAAATCAAAAATAAAATCTTCAGATAACGGATTTTCGTATTTATTTTCTATTCTGTTAAGTTCTTTTGCAATTCTTCTATGCATATCATCTGGCGTTAGTTCATGATAGATAGTACCGCCACCTACAGACTCTTTTAATGCATATTTATTAACCCAAACATCTGCTGCTAAAGTATCACCCTTAAAATATTTTAAAGTTGCATCATAGACTTCTTCCCTTTTATAATTCATGTTTATTTTATTATTTTTCTATATAAAATTTATATTGTTAAGATTAGTTAGATAACCACTTTGTTTTAATTCAATTATTATTTGAGTCGCACATTCCTTGTCAAGTAATTTGAACATATTAAAAATGTTATCTGTAAAGTAGTAAGACAATTCAACAAAAATTTCTGATTTTGTGTAATCTTTACCGATATTATCTAATAGCATTCTATAATAATCATTAAATGCGTTTCGATTTGGCTTCCGCCTATTAGATGAAAAATCTAAATCAGTTTTCTCATCTAATAAATTATATACGTCTTTTTGCAGATTTAAACGATTAATGTATTCTTCGTGATATCTACTTTCAAATTCATAATTAGTACCAATTTCTATTGGTAATCCATCATTTGCATTAAATTCATCCTGATATGTCTGAGACTGAGAATCTTCTTGACTTTCAATTTTACCCTTAAAAATAGTATCTCTCAATAGAGAATGTTTTCCTTCAAGTTTATGATTATTAGTATTAAATTTAAACATTATTTCATCTTCCTCACATTCCTCACATTCCTCACATTCCTCATCTTCACTTTCAATATCATCTGATAAAATCACTGAATCATCATTTTCGTCATCAAAATTATCCATGATAATATCATCATCAATAAATTCGTTTAATTCTTCTAAATTATCTATATTTAAATTATCTATATCATTGTCTCTAGTCTCATTTTCTTTCATTACCCTTTAATTAATTTTTTAGAATATTATTTAACTCCAACTAATTGATCATTTTCCATAGTTAAAAATTTTATATTAAAATCGAACCTCACTTGTTCTTCATGATGCTCACCGTCTCTCAATTTCAAAATTTTTAATCTATAGACATTGTTCTTTTTCATTTCTGGATTTCTAATAATACCCCATACAGAGTCAGCAGTATCAGCAATAGCCTTACTTTCAGGAATATCACCAAGTTTAATATCTGATGCACCCCAAACCGCCTTATCAGTTTGTGTTGCAGTTATTACTGCACATTCATATTTATCTGCCATTCTTCTTAAGCCTTCTGCCAAATGTTTTCCTTTTAAATAAAGCATATTAGTAATATCAAAGCCTTTTTCAATAGACATAATATTTATATAGTCTACAATTATCATTCCTACTTTAATTCTTTTAACTTCCTCAAATTTCTTAACATAATTATCTATGTCGGTTATTGTACAATCACTAGTGTTATATTTTTTAACGAAAATCTTACCTGGCTGAGAATCAAACAAATTACCAACAGAAGTTGATTGTGATTTCAAATTATTCAATCGTTGTTTCATAAAAACTGAATCTTTTGACTTCTCATCATATTCATCAGCATTAATCTTAAGTCTCATAGAACCCAGTCTCTTCATCACTTTTCTAGTTGCCATTTCTAATGTTATCACAAGAACATTAGCTCCCGCATTCGCAGCATTTGTGGCAATATTATGTAACCACATGCTATTATGACTTAATATACCATTAGTATAAAATCTATGATTTATATCGTCTAATTGTAAATCATACATATTAGATTTTTTATCTGATTTATATATTTCAATTACCTTTTCAATACCATATTTAGTTATAATTTTATTACCAACTTTTAAATCTTTTACAAAAATTTCTTTAAAATCAGAAGTAAATACAATATGAGTATCCGCACAAATCAACTCACGGTTATCAGTTTTTAAAAACCATTCATCATACTCAATTGTTTTACCTATAGATTTAATATCTGACCAACCAGTGTCAGTCTCAACTTGCCAATCATCAATTTCTATAGTATCTATAAATTTTCTTTCAAAATCCATAATTTAATTAATTATTTATAAAATCAATACATTTTTGTATTGTAGCATCTTTGTTATTTTTATATTCATTCTCCCATATAACTAAAACTTGATAACCATCATTCATTATAGCATCATTTTTAATTTTATCATAATTCCAAATTTCTTTTGCTGTCATTTTTTTATGTTTATTAAAAAAATCTTCTTTATAAATTTGAGGGTTACAATGCCAATAGTCACCATTAAATTCTATAATTTTTTTATTAAATTCAAAATCATATGCAAAAGTTTGCTTAATCTCCCTAAAATATCTATAAAATTGATTTCTGCCATATTTTGGATTAATATTTAATCTCTCTGAAATTATTTCAATCATTTCAATTTCATCAGAAGAATACGGCTCCTTTCTAAATTTTACAAAAAGACCCCTACTATACATACTTTCAATTTTTTCACTCCAATTGATTTGTCTTTCATTCCAAATTTTTAATCCTTTCTTCTCTCCATATTTATTTTTACATTTTTCTATTGTGAACGTTTTCTGTCTTTCTTTAATTTTTTCTTCTGATTCTTCTTTTGTATATCCTTTTTTTAACCAATATTCTATTTGAGTTGTATTTACATCTTTATATAATTCTGGATTCTTTCTACGTTTTTTCCAAGTCTTTATATGTATATCGTCAAAAGATTTTTTTAATTCTACTTCAGCATCTTCTTGAGAATACCCTTTTTTTAACCAAAACTCAATACATTGTCTTGATTTTTCTTTGAAAAAATTTTCATTATTTTCAAATTGTTTTTGCAATCCATTTTTAATTTTTTTGCCTCTTTCTTCTGCTCTTTTATTCATTAAATTAATTGCATCTTTTTCAGATAAATTATATTTATACATTAAAAATTGATAAGTACCTGTTGCTCTGGTTTTACCTAAACATTCTTTAGAATTGCATATTTTATGATATCCTTGAGTTATACCTTTAAAAATTGCTTCATTATCACAAAAATAACATTTACCATTTTCTTTTTTTAAATTTTCATCATAATACAATTTCAAATCACCTTTATTCATTTTATGTATTTTAGATAAATGAACTGAAAGACCTTTTAAATCTTTAACTTCTTTTTTACATATTTGACAATCTATTTTCATAAAGTTTTTTATTTGTATATATAAAATTTAAAAATGTTTTTTTAAGAGAAACTAATTTAGAATAGCATTTTATAAAATTCTCCAATAGAAATTTCCTTTATTTCACCTGTATTTTTATTTTTTATTTTTATAACTGATTGATAATGAGAGCATTTGCCAACATTTGTTTCTCCCATTATAACATTTAAAGTTGATTTGCTCCAACCACCTCCCAATATAGAATCTATACTTGCCCAACCAGTTGGTATAGCATTTTTACTTATTTGTTGTTTATGTGATTCAGGATCATCAAAATCAGCACCTAAATCATTATCATCATCATCTACCTGAAGAACATTACTAAACATATTTTTAGCTTTTTGTGCAATCTGACTAACATTATCATAATCAATATCATCAAGACCACGAATCATATCAATCACTTTTAGTGTGTCACCGTTTAATTGATTTTTAATTTTCCAGGCTTTAAATCTAGGTGATAACCATTCTTGGCTAATATCAGAATTATCAGACTCAAGAAGTAATTTAATAACTTTATCATTAATTTTATTTTCCTGATCTGAAAGTTTAATCATAGAATATATTTGTTGATTGCTAGGTACAATGTGACTTTCACTTTTAATATATTCCTCTCTGATTACAGTGTAAATGAATTGTATATCAGAATTTCTAAAGAAAAAAGGTTCAACTTTAGAAAATTGTTCAGGATTATCTAAAATATGAGTGAAGTAATGCTTCTCCATATTTGTATTTGTGGATTCTGCCATATTATAAGCCAAATATTTTTAAAAATTATAATGAAATACTTTTAAAAAGTTTATTCGAATAATTTATCATCACTACCGAGATCAAACTCTTCAGATGATAACATATTAGAATCTTTATCTTCTATTTCATTTAATTTCATATCAATATCTTCCAATTCCCTTAAGCACTCATCATAAGATGGATATTTAAAATATTCGTATATAATTGGTTCCATTGATTTTAGTACTTCTGGACTAAATACTTTTCTATTAAAAAGTTGTTTTTCTGCTAATGTAGTATCTAAATGCTTAACAAACCAACGATTAGATGGTTGAAAAGTAATTTCGCCTGTATCTTTATCAGTGACTTTCTTTACTTGCGCAATACCAATTTTATCAAAATTTTCTGGTGTGCAAAATAATTCTAAGCCCTTATAAGGATTAATACCTTTACTATAATCAATTTCAAATTTAACTTTTTTAGGTTTTGCTAATCTGTTCTTTGCGGATTTTGCAGTAATGATTGAACCTGATCTTCCTAGATCCATTTCATCTTCCTGTCCAGTTTTTAATTTAGCATCACTCAACAATAAGATAACACTAGCCGCATAATATAAACCTTCACCACCAGACATAATAGTTTGTGGAAACATATCTTGTGTCAGATAGACGTGATTGGTTGCTACTAAAGGAATATTCAAATAGCCTAAATCGTTTGTAATAAGTCTAACAAGAGATTTAATTTGCTTAGCGCGCGTCATATCTTGTTTGATATTTAATTTGAGAGTATCTTCTTTTTCTTTCTCAGAAGATAACATTCCAATTGAATCTAAAAAGAAAATAGTTTTAGAAACATCGACACCAGTATCTTTTAATTTTTGAAGAGCATCCAGAAATGACATCATAAACATTTTAATTTTTTCTACAATATTAGTTCTGATTAACATAAATTTATCCGGATTTGATGTATCAATACCGTACATATCAAAATCAGTTTTTTCAATAGAATATTCTGTGTCTATCCAAACAATATTATATCCCATTTTTTGAGCATTTCTTGCAATATTCAATGAAATAAATGATTTCCCAGTTTGTTTTGGTCCAGCAATAATCGTGATTTTATTGTTTGGAATTCCGCCTTTTAATATACTTTTTGATAATAAGCCATCTAATACATGAATTCCCGTTGAAATGAAAGTTTTTTCTTTATCAAAATCTTCAATTGAAATGATGTCTTTTTTAGAAATATTATCAATCAAACTTGATATGTTAGAAAAATTAAATTCATTAATTTTTTTTTGAGAAGTTTTTTGAATTTTAGCCATACTAAATTAATTATTTTTTGAGCAGTACTTTTGTAATTACTTATACTTAAAAGACGTTGAAATGTTTATTAATTAATAAGAGAAATAATAAAAAAGTGCTATTTTTTAATAAATTAAAAAATAGCACTTTTTGATTTAATACGAAATCACATATTAAACTTATTGATATATACTAGGATGTGGCAATCCTTGAACATCTTCAGGATTAAGTTGATCCGCATGAACCCACTTAACATCAAGATTATTTTCAATATAATCTTTAATTTCAGGCGCAGCACGTTCAAAATTTATCATAACTACTTTTTTATCTGCCATATAACTAGGTTTAATGTTTCCTTTATAAGTTTCAACGCCAATTATATCATCAAGTTCACAAATAGATAAATCAACAACCGTTGCATTTTTAATTAAAACATTTTGAACTTCCTTACTCGCATTATCAAATGAGTGTACTACAAAAATATTTGAATTTTTATCAAATGCTTCATATAACTTTAAATATTTCATAATTTATTTTTTATTTTATATATTAAATTTTTTTACCATTTTTTTATAAGTTTTTGTTTATTTTAGATTGCCTTTTGGGGGGATAAGTAAATAGGAAACTCAATTTCAAATATATATAATTTATAAAATTAACTTCAAATTATGGATTTCTACATAGTATTCGTTAAAAATAGAAAAAAGCTTGATAAGTATATTAAAATCAACAGGATAAGAAATAAAACTATTATTGATATTAAACAGCAATTAGACGATCACGGATTAGAAGATGTCTCAGAATGGAGAGAATATTTCAATCTTATAATTTATACTAGAATAACGCAAACTATTAGAAAAAATAAAGATGTATATTATATTCCCAATTTAAATAAAATAAATACTTTAGATATTGATGATATTTTTCAAATAAAAGAAAATTTAATAGGAAAAATAAATTTCAATCTCTTATTCTTCTTTGAAGATTTTAAAGACAATCAAAAATTATACGAAAATCTTTTATCAAATATATCTCTTTTTGATGCCATTCAAATAATCAGAGATTATTAATATTTCGGAGAAATAATTTTTTTATATATAAAGAAAAATTATTTAATATAATGTCTCATTATTCCGAAATGTCATTTCTTTTTAATTCTACCAATCTACCAAGTACAGGAGCTGAAGATGTAACTAAAGTTTTAACACAAACTAACGCTGGTAATAAAAAAAATATTTTTGATAATAAGAAATATGTTGTATATAGAGGTGAAAAAAGTGATTTCCCAGGTCAACGAGTATCTGATGTTATAGGAACAAACAAAATTAAAAATTATTTACAAACACAAATTTATAAGCAAGAAAATGCGAAAAATCCCTATTTAACATTAATAGAAGAATTTAAATCCTATGTTGCTTTACAATTAAAGGCAGCAGATTTAGCTTATTTGAAAGATTTGGGTGTATATCCAATAAATAGAATGGCTATTCTCAGAAGATTTCCTGAAGGATATTCTATACCTGAAAATTTGATGGAAATAACAAATATGTCACCAATATCTACTATAATAGGTTGGATTAAACCGGATGAAAATTTTGGAAAAATTACATTTAATGAAACTTGGAAAACAACAGATAAAAGATTCGATATACTTCTCACTGAAATAATTACTAAACAATTTGGTATAAATATATCAGCAGCAGCACCTATCCCAGATTTTTTACAAGGCTTATTGTGGGAATTTTATAAAAAATCTGGATTAGTTTCATCAACAGGTGAACCAGAAGAAGAAAATCCTTGGGGGAAAGAACTTATTCCGGTGGGTGATCCTAATGTTTTACACGAAGGTCCATTCAAAGATCCAAACGCACAAAATATTCAATCATCTTTTTCTTTTGCTATAAAAACCACATACGAACAAAAATTATTAGGTGAAGTTGATCCTGGCTCAGCTATGTTGGATATAATAGATAATATATTTGCTATGGGTACATCAAATATGAAATACTATTGGAGTGAAAATTCAGAAATTATGAAAAAAGCTATGGAAGCAACTAGTAATAAAGCAAATAGTCCATATGACTGGTGGGAATTTGTTAAAACTATATTAGATAAATTCTGGGATTCGCTCATAGATTTATTTAATGATGTTAAAGTAAAGATGGAAGCTATTATAGAAGAAGCAAAAAAAGTAGTAAAAGATAAAATTAAATCAGAAAATGAAACAAACGCGGATGCTAATAGGCAAGTAGATGAAAATCTAAATGCTAATGATTTAAACACACCTTCTTCAAAGAATGGAGGTAAAAGTGAATTCGAAACAGTACTAAGTACCTTACTCAAAAGTATATTAAGTTCAACCATTGCAATTCATAGATACGAACTTCGTGGCTCCATAGAATTGATGGTTGGTGGTAGATACAGCTCAACACCTTGGCATCTAACAATAGGAAATCCATATTCACCTTGGATATCTACAAATCATATAGTAATAGAATCCTGTGAAATAGAAACTGGTACAGAAATGGGATTTAATGATATGCCACAAAACATCACAGCAACTTTCAATTGTAGATTCTCAAGAGCATTAGGAAAACAAGAATTAATGAGAATGTTTAATAATTCTTATAGAAGAACATATTCTAATTATCCGGTTTCTGACATAGAAGAAGAAGAAGAAAATACCAAAATTGAACCTTGGATGACAGATTCAAAATATTTACAATAAATTATGAAAATATATTCCTTTGATACAAATAGTGCAATCGGAAAAATAAAAAGAGATCCTGAACAAGACAATCTTTTTGATTTATTTCAAAAAAATATAGTAAATGATCAAAAGATATCATTTAGGGTATATGTAGTACCTCGTGAATTTGAGATGAGATTAGATAGAATTTGTGAACATTTATATGGCTCCACCAATTTTGTAGAAGAATTGATGACATTTAATAATATTATTAATCCGTATTCTATAAAAGAGGGTCAATTAATTTATTATTGCGATCAAGATTTAATGAATAATTTGTATGTTAAAGATGAGTTGTTAAATACTACTGAAAAAACAAGAAAAGATATAATTAAATCATCGCAGTCAAAAAGAAATGCAGTTGATAATGAGTTATTACCACCTACAATTAAACCATCAAATTTAAACCAAATCTCAGTAAATAATAAAGATAATAGTATAAAAATTATTAATTCATTTAAATAAATTAGAAAAATGGCAATAAAAGTTATTTCAGCATCAAATATTAAAACAGAACCAATAGCATTTCAATTTAAAGATGATACATCGACAGTATTATTTGTTGAATCATTGAATTATGCTCCGTATTTATACATTAAAAAATTAAATGCATCTATTGATGGAACATCAATAGATGTAAGAGATATTATATATGTTAAACTTTTCAATAGCAAATTTTTACCTGAAATAGAAATATGTTGTCAAGATTCTAAAGGTATTTTATTTAATGATTTATATCCATTTGATCACGATACATTATTATGCATTTTTGTTAAATCAAATTCTGAAATTTTCATGCCAATAAGAATGGATTTCAGAGTTACTGAGTATGAATCAACAAAATCTGATCAATTAAGAGATATTTTCAAATATACAATAAAAGGTATATTAAATGTTGATGACTTACATTATACTGAATATAAATCACATAAAGGAACAAGCTACAATATTTTGAAGGATTTAGCACTCAATATGAATTTAGGATTTGCATCCAACGTTGAATCCAGTAATGATGAAATGAAATGGATCAATCCAAGTAATACAAATATAGAATTTATTAAAGATGTGACTAAATATTCTTATATTTCTGATGAAGCCTTTGTATGGACTTTTATAGATTTCTATTATAATTTAAATTATATTGATATTCAAAAAGAAATGAATGAATTTTATAAAGATGAAAAAGGTTCAATATTAGATCCTAAATTTCAAAAAACACCAGAAGAAATTCAAAGCAATTTATATTTAACTAATAATAAAGCATTTAATCAAACTAATTCTTATATAGCAAAATTCAGTTTAGTCAATGAATCATTCAAAGTTAATTTACAAAAATTTTACCAAATGAAAGCAACTTGGTATGATAAAAACGAAAATACTATTTTTAAAACTCTACTAAAGCAACTTGAAAATGATGAAAATAAACTATCAGAAGGGGAAGGAAATTTAAAACAATTAACAGATAAGGAGTCAACTATTTTTATAAAAAATTTAAATGATGAGTATTTTATTGGTAAATCTGATACGAAAGATAATGTTCACAAAAAATATTCCTTCGCTAAATTATTAAATAAATATAATTTGGATAGTATGGGTAAAATGAAAATGGTTGTAACTCTGTATCAAGCTAATTTTGCAATAAAAAGGTTTCAAAATATTAGATTGGATATTTATAATCCGGAGGATATGTTTTCAAATAAAGCAGCAACAAAATCACCAGCTGATAGTATAAACTCCACTTTATCTGGATATTGGTATGTTACTGGTATAGATTATACGTATAAAAGAAGTGGCGGTGTTGAACAGGAAATCACTCTAATGAGAAGAGATTTAAGTATAGATTATGGAAAAAGTAGTAAAGAAAAAAATGATTTAAGAGCAGTAACACATCCACCAGGCTCTGGAGGTAAATAAAAAATAAAAATAATATATGCCATTAAGTTTTAGAAATATTATAGATGCCAATCAATTATCAGATGCATTAACGTCTGGTGATTTTAGTAAAGTAATAAAAAAAAGAAATCAAAATTTAGCAAAATATGTAAAAGGTTATGCTGAAGAGACAGCTATTGAAGCATTGGCAAATAGAATAGATCCAGAAATGAATCTAGATTTATTCAAACAGGCTCTTGGTATAGAAAAAAAAGAACTTGATGCATATGATCCTTATCATACGTCAGATGCAAAAAAAGAAGAATTTTGGAGTGATATGGACGGCAAAACCGTACAAAGAGAAAAAGATAAACCAACAGATATATTTAAACGAAATTTATTTTCAAATGCTGAATTAGGTGGATATCGTCAAACAGATTTTTGGTATGAAGATCCATTCTTACCATCTTTTGAAATTTATTTCAATGAAGATTCTCCTCTATTCGTGGGTGACGATTCAATGGAGGAAAGACCAACTCCAAATTCTCTAAAACGATTCATGCTCTCATATATAGGAATTGATCCTGATGGTTATCAATCAAGATTTAATCTTTGGAAAGAATTCAAAAAAGTATTCTTTAAAATATTTGATAAGGAGATAGAAAGGGGAAAAAATATTAAGCCATATTATATTGCAAAATTATCGGGACTTGATAATTTAAATAAAAAAATGATAAAGTACAGTGAAGATAAAATAACTATAACACTAAATGAAGATGTTGCTATGTTTTCTTATTATTTATCTGAGTTATATAATAATCTTGTATATAGTTATAGAAATCAAAGATATGCTTTTCCTGAAAATGTAATGAGATTTGAATGTACTATTAAAATTAATGATATAAGAAAATTTCAGGTACCAGAAAGTAGTAATTCGTCTGCACCTACTAATCCATCTAATGAAGAAAAAATTGATGAAAAAAATTTAAAATATGTTATTTCAGATGGTTCCTATATTTTATATAAACTTCATGATTGTAATTTTAATTTCTTTGAAAGTAGAAATTATCAAAATGATTTAGAAATAGGCGGTTACAATTCATCTATTCCAAATCAACCTCAATCATTATCATTTGATATTTTCTTCAAATCCGTTACTAGATCCAGTATCTATCCATTAATAGATAAAAGTTTATCTATTGATGCATATAATTCAATAATGTATTCAAAAGCTGATGGAACATTACCTAAATATATGCAAGATCTTGATAGAATAAAAAAAGAAAAAGAACCAGAAGAAAAAGGTTACTTAAATCAGTTATTAGCTAAAGGTGTTCAAACTGTTGTTAATGCTGCTGCAAATTACACAGATAATTTAGAAACAAAATTAAGGGAAGTTAGGGGTAGCGCAGTTAACGGTCTCCTACAGCAATTCAGAAATGTAACCAATATAAATAAAATAGAGCCAGATAATGTTTACACGCCCGATTTTAATAACCGAGCAAGTGTGGCTAATGCCGCAAAAGGACTCGGCTCTACCTTATTAAATAATCTTGAAGAAACGACAAGAGGAGCCTTCAATATTTAAAATAATTTAATTAATGGAACTAAGTAGAGATTTTTACGTTGGAATAGTTGAAGATAATAAAGATCCAAATAGAAAAGGCAGGATTAAAGTAAGAGTACAGACTCTTTATCACAATATACCTGTAGAAGATATACCATATGCTTATCCTTTTGCAAGTCTTTCTGGAAAAGAATTTCAAGTTCCAGCAATTGGAAAATTAGTAAATGTTTTATTTCTTTCTGATGATTTATATTCACCCTATTATATTTATTCTGAAAATTATAATGAAAATCTCCAAAAAAAACTTAAAAGCCTAGATGATGGTAATTATGCTGATTTTACAGCTATATTATTTGATGAAGCAACAAATATATTCGTTGAAGGCAAAGAATTAACAATTGATCAACTTCTAAATAAAATAACAATTAATAATGATTCTATAAATTTAGAATTAAAGGACAACCTCAAAACTGTAAATTTAGGTGGAAAAGATGCCGATCAAGATGCAGTACTAGGAACAAACTTTTTTAGATGGATGGATCAATTTGTAAACGAATTAATGTCACCAGCATCTATGATAGGTAACATGGGTGCACCAGTTCTCAAACCAACACTTTTAGTATTATGCCAGCAATATTTGAGAGAAAGACCCAATTTCCTTTCTAAAAATGTGAAAATAACAAATAATGGTGCGATCAAACCTCTTAGTAGAAGTTATGAGGTAGTTAATAATAAAAATGATATAGATTTAGTCGTACCACCTGAAGAAAATCCAGAATATCAACAAGCTTTACTCAATTCAATTCAGGATCAAAA
>Ga0265297_10006280_pt1 | contig 17389 bp, 19 predicted proteins | sample Munlanlwell13791_FD_192502 | JGI IMG/M metagenome (GOLD analysis project Ga0265297, IMG submission 192502) | Leachate microbial communities from a municipal landfill in Southern Ontario, Canada - Leachate well 137-91 | ecosystem: Engineered > Solid waste > Landfill > Unclassified | place...
TTGAAATATTCATATCTTTTTCATAGGGCAGAAAAGATAGGGCTATGCGGGGCCTCGATTAATTCCGACCATGACGGGCGGTTCATGCCGCACATACAGAGCTTTTTCTTATATACGAACATGGATGTGCTGGCAAATATTTTTAATGATTCTATCCCTGAGGTGGATTTGACGCAGGACAAGGGCGATATCGTTAAGATGGGCGAGTTGGAATTCAGCCGAATGATTTTGGATAATGGTTATGGCATAACTTCAAAACTATTCGATAATTTTGTCTATTACAAAGGCCGCCCTTGGACCATCCCATTAGGCGATATGAGATATGATGAAAGATATAAACAATTTGCAAATAAAATTTAACGATGTTAAATAATCTTAAAAGATATACTGTTATCAAAAAGGCCTGAGCATATGAACGAGGCTATCGTTATACCGACGCACAGATCCGGAATTAAGTTTTTAAATAATCTACTTAGCTCATTCAAAGGCTATGATAAATACCCGGTGGTGATAGTCATCAACGATTATAAGCACGGTGACATGCGGGAATTCTCCGAAATCAAAAAGAAGCACAGCAGGATCCCCATAACGATAGAGACGATCGAAACCAATTCTTTTGAGTTTGGAGGACTTTATACGGCTTATCACAAGACAGCTTATGATGAGTTCTTGCTGCTTCCGGATTCCTGCGAGATCGTTAATCCGGATCTATTGGATACGGTTTTTAAGCGGCATGAAGGTAAGAGCGTAGCATTTGGGTTGGGCGAAGGCGGCTGGCATAAGTTTTGGAAAGGGCTCGATAGTGCAAATAAAGAGTTTGCGGAAAAATATATAGATAAAGACGCAAACGCACTGCTGGTAAACATCGGAGATTTTAAATATTGGCAGGGCCATGCGGGGAAGTTCCGAAGGGCAATACTCGATAAGATGGATTTGGAGAAATATTTACCGTTAAATAAGATCGAAGCTGTAGTTAAAGGGGAATTTCTATTCACATATTCATACCATCTATTGGACCAGGACACGGTTGTCCTTTTCTCGGATTGGAAAGATGGAGATACGTATGAAACAAAATTAGGAAGAAGAAGGATGAAGATCTCCAATGAATATATAATCAAATGGAAGGCTTACAATAGCCCGTTTCTGATAATTGACGAGATGAGGGCCAGCCATGGGTCGATTGCGGATAAGGCCAAACGCCTGGTCCAAACAAAATGCCCTGCCGCATATTCTTTCTTAAAAGAGACTAAGAAAATCTTATCGGACGTTTTTTTAAAAACAGTTAATAAGCATTAAGAGATATCATGCACGTATCCCTGCCATAGACCTTAAAGAATTTTCCGAAAACCTTGAAAATATAATTATTGACACTTGTGTGATTCTATCCTATAATGCATACATATGCATAACTATAGGGACGATCTATGAGACCTAAGAAGACGCGCTGGATTGGCTGTGAGCCGGCCGAGAGGTGTTTCCGTCCGCAGTGTAAATCGGTCAATGACCTGGATGGGGTCGTACTGAATCTGGATGAGTTTGAAGTTTTGCGCCTTGCCCATCTTGGATGCTGCGATCAGGCTAAGATAGCGAAGCAAATGAAGGTCCATCAGTCTACCGTATCGCGCATACTTACCACGGCGCACAAAAAAGTAACCGATGCACTAGTCAATATAAAGGCCATCAGGATCGAGCAGGGGTGCTGCCAGATAATCGATCCTTCGTCTTCGATAAGGCTTGACCTTAAGAAAGATCGAGGCATCAAGAGGAGCAAGAGATGAAGGAATGGAAGAAATTTGCTTATGTCTTAACGGCATTTCTAATCTGTTTCTATCTACCCACTGAGAAGATGCCTTTTACGGGTCCGATATTCGAGGCGTTGGCCCTTGTGAAGTGGTATGCCCGGGAGCATGTTTTGTTATGCCTTGTCCCGGCGTTTTTTATAGCAGGCGCCATTTCAGTCTTTGTAAGCCAGACCTCCGTTATGAAATATTTCGGGGCGAAGGCGAATAAATTCCTTTCATATAGTGTCGCTTCAATATCAGGAACGATCCTCGCGGTCTGTTCCTGCACCGTTTTACCTTTATTCTCCGGCATATATAAGAGAGGCGCTGGGCTTGGGCCTGCGATCGCATTTCTATATTCAGGACCTGCCATTAATATCCTCGCGATCATTCTTACCGCGCGCATCCTTGGCTGGCAGCTTGGCTTAGCAAGAGCTATGGGGGCGGTGATATTCAGTGTGGTTATAGGATTATTGATGCATCTTATCTTCTTAAAGGAAGAGAGGGTGCGTCATGCAAACGGGGATTTCGATGTGGGCCAAGCAAGAGAAGCCCGCTCTTTGGGCAAAACCGTTCTCTACTTTGCGTCAATGGTGGCATTTCTTGTTTTTGCCAACTGGGGCAAACCGCTTGAGGGTGATCATGGAGCCTGGTCAGCGGTCTATCAATATAAATGGTGGATCGCGGGTCTTTCTCTTGTGAGTCTGGCTGCCATGCTCTTCAGATGGTTTAAAAAAGATGAGTTGAAGGAATGGGCGGGTGCGACCTGGGGTTTCGCCTTGCAAATTCTTCCGCTTCTTTTGGCCGGCGTGTTGGTCTCAGGATTTTTGCTTGGGCGGGTTGGTCATGAAGGAGTTATCCCTTCTAAATTTGTTGCAATGCTTGTAGGGGGCAATTCCCTGCGGGCAAATTTCTTCTCGTCGGTCGTGGCGGCATTTATGTACTTTGCTACACTTACCGAGGTGCCGATCTTACAGGGATTGATCGGTTCAGGGATGGGCAAAGGGCCTGCCTTGGCGCTTCTTTTAGCCGGGCCTGCATTAAGCCTGCCAAGCATGCTTGTCCTGCGCAGCGTTATGGGAACAAAGAAGACGGTCGTATACGTATCGCTCGTGGTGATCATGGCAACGATCACAGGGATGGTGTTTGGCTTTATCGTTAAATGAAATAAGGAGTCTCTATGAAGAAGGATGCAAAAGAGATAAAGGAAATAGTTAAGGCCGGATATTCTAAGGTAGCCATGCAGGGTACATCTTGCTGCTCTAAAGGTCCATGCTGCTCATCGGCAGGCCCTTCCAAAGATATAAGTAAGGCCGTCGGCTATAGTGATTCTGAAATGAACGCTGTTCCTGATGGATCTAATCTCGGTCTTGGGTGCGGCAACCCTGTTGCCCTTGCCTCTTTGAAAGAAGGCGATATCGTGCTTGATCTGGGCAGCGGAGCGGGGTTCGACGCATTTTTATCGGCTCAACGGATCGGGAAGACCGGCCGCGTTATCGGGATTGATATGACGCCAGAGATGGTCGCTAAGGCAAAAGAGAACGCCAAAAAAGGCAGATACGCCAATGTGGAGTTTCGCTTGGGTGAGATCGAAAGGCTGCCAGTCGAAGACAGCTTTATTGATGTGATCATTTCAAATTGCGTTATTAATCTCTCGCCTGATAAGGAGACGGTATTTAAGGAGGCGTATAGGGTCTTAAGATCCGGCGGCAGACTGATGGTATCAGATCTGGTGCTTGCTAAAGACCTTCCAAAAGAGCTTAAGGATTCGGTCGAGGCGTACGTAGGCTGTCTTGCCGGAGCTATTAAAAAAGATGAGTATCTAAGGTTTATAGAGATGGCCGGTTTTCAGGATATTAAGGTTATAAGCGAGTCGACTTATCCGGTGGATGCCATGTTCGATAACCTTGAGAATGCTCAAGATGCGGTAATCAGTATAAAAGTTTCTGCCGTAAAAAGATAAATCACGGAGGAAAAAAATGAAGATCGAAATATTGGGTATCGGATGCCCTAAGTGCAAGCAGCTTACGGCTAATGCCCAGGCCGCGGTTAAAGAGTTAAACATCCAGGCTGATATCGGCAAAGTGACGGATATTGACAAGATCACCGAATATGGCGCGATGATGACGCCTGCGCTTGCGGTTGACGGTAAGATCGTATCGGCGGGTAAGCTATTAAGTAAAGACGATATCAAAAAGATAATTTCAAAGTAGGGGGGGATCATGATGAAGAGGCTGCTTTTCGTTCTTATAGCGATTTCCGTCCTGATCGGCGGCAGCATGATCTTTTCACCGCCGGTCCGTTCGGAGGAGAATGCGAAAACCGCGCATGTGGTTGCCTACTATTTTCACGGCTCAGCTCGATGCCCTACCTGTCATAAGCTAGAGCAGTATTCGAAGGAAGCGATGGAAACCAATTTTAAAGATTTGCTCGCCTCCGGAAAATTAGAATATAGGGTGATAAACGTGGAAGATAAGGGTAATGAGCACTACGGCAGCGATTACCAGCTATATACCAAATCGCTTATCTTGTCATTAGTCAGGGACGGCAAGGAAGTGAAGTGGAAAAATCTTGATAAGATCTGGGAATACGTCGGCAATAAACAGAGATTTATTAATTATGTAAAGACCGGCCTTGCCGATCTATTAAAGGAAGCTCAATGACAGAGATGCTCATAGGCAGCGCATCGGCGTTTTGGCTGGGGATCCTGACATCCATCAGTCCGTGCCCTTTGGCCAGCAACGTAGCTGCGATTTCCTTTCTGTCAAAGAAGATAGTTCATCCGGCGCTTGTGTTCATCTCGGGGTTGGCGTATACACTTGGACGGATGGTTTCTTACGCGATCTTAGGATGGATTATAGTTAGTTCTCTTTTAAGCGTTCCCCAAGCTGCTCAGTTTCTACAGAAATACATGGGCAAGGCCTTGGGCCCGATTTTGATTCTTACCGGGCTGGTCCTGCTCGAAATAATACCGCTTCGTCTGCCCGGGTTGTCGTTGTCGCAAAAACAGCAGAATAAACTTGCGGAGTCCGGTGCGCCAGGCGCTTTCTTGCTTGGTTTTATCTTTGCCCTGGCGTTCTGTCCGGTTTCCGCGGCACTATTCTTTGGAAGTCTCATCCCCTTAGCAATAAATAGTAAGAGCGGCATTGTCCTGCCGTTTATTTATGGGATCGGCACAGCTCTGCCGGTTTTTGTATTTGCTATCGCAATTGCCCTGGGTGTTACATCCTTGAGTCATTGGTTCGGTAAGATCGCTAAGCTTGAGCGCTATACCCGCAGAATAACAGGGGTGGTCTTCATTCTAGTTGGCTTATATTACGCGGGGATTTATATTTTGAAATTATTTTAGGAGGATAGAGATGGCCGAGATCACTGCTAAACGGTTGTCGTTTCTGGATAGGTTCCTTACGCTGTGGATCTTTATTGCCATGGCGCTGGGTGTATCGATGGGATATCTCTTTTCGGGCATAGTAGATTTTTGGAATAAGTTTCAGATAGGAACCACCAATATTCCGATCGCCATTGGCCTTATACTTATGATGTATCCGCCTTTGGCAAAAGTGAAATACGAGGAGATGTCCGGTGTATTTAAAAATAGAAAGGTCCTTCTGCTGTCGCTTGTTCAGAACTGGATCATCGGACCTGTGCTTATGTTCTTTTTGGCGATCATCTTCTTGCGGAATTATCCTGAATATATGGTGGGCCTTATAATGATAGGGCTTGCCAGATGCATAGCGATGGTCATCGTTTGGAACGAGCTGGCCAAAGGTGATACTGAATATTGTGCGGGGCTTGTGGCATTCAATTCGCTCTTTCAGGTGATATTCTTTTCGGCCTATGCATGGTTATTCATAACGGTGCTGCCGCCGTATTTTGGATTAAAGGGAGTCGCGGTAAATATCAGCATCGTACAGATCGCGAAGAGCGTCTTTATCTATCTAGGCATCCCGTTCCTTGCAGGAATAATCACAAGGTTCACATTGCTGAAATTAAAGAGCAAAAAATGGTATGAGGAGAAGTTTATACCTAAGATCAGCCCGATCACTTTGATATCCCTGCTCTTTACTATCATAGTTATGTTTTCGCTTAAAGGCGAATATATAGTCAAGATCCCCATGGATGTCATACGCATTGCCGTGCCGCTCTTGATCTATTTTGTGCTGATGTTTCTGGTCTCTTTCTATATGGGCCGAAAGGTCAATGCAGGATATGCGAAGACCGCGACCCTGTCATTTACAGCGGCCAGCAACAATTTTGAACTTGCGATTGCGGTGGCAGTGGCCGTCTTCGGGATAAATTCAGGCGCTGCCTTTGCCGCGGTCATCGGACCCTTAGTAGAGGTGCCGGCGCTTATAGGCCTTGTGAATGTGTCATTATATTTTAAGAGGAGATATTTTAGTGCCTAAGAAAAAAGTATTATTCATCTGCGTCCATAACTCCGCAAGAAGCCAGATGGCAGAGGCGCTGCTTAAACGCTTGGCGGGTGATCGTTTTGAGGTTGAAAGCGCGGGGCTTGAACCCGGTAAACTCAATCCTCTGGCGGTGGAAGCTATGGGGGAGCTTGGCATCGACATATCGCGGAACAAGACCAAAAGCGTTTTTGATCTCTATAGGCAAGGTAAGAAGTATGACTATGTGATAACCGTATGCGACCAGTCCCAGTCTCAAGGCTGTCCTATCTTTCCTTCAACCGTTAAGACATTTCACTGGGCCTTTGAGGATCCTTCCCGTTTCGACGGGCCACATGACGAAAAACTCGCCAGGGTGCGCGGCATCCGAGATTTAATCAACGCAAAAATTTCCGAATGGGCGAAAGAAGCCTATTGATATTACAAAATCTGGCATGTATAATAATTATTAAACTTATTCAACAGAAAAAAGACATGTCAAAAATGGGTCTAGAATACATATTAAATTCTAGAGGAACCAATTATGATGGTCGGGCCGCCATCTGATCTAAGTATCGGATGACGGATTTTTGTTTTTTAAAGGAGATTATTGTGAAGAGACTCCTCATATTGATATTGCCGATCCTTGTTATCGTATCCATGGTGCTTGGTATATTCGGAATTATCCAGGTCCGCGTCGAAGAAGAACGGCTCATGGATGATCTGACCAGAAAGGCAAGAGCCGTGGCAGACAGCATGGAGCTTTCAGCCAGACATATTGTAGTGAACAATGATCTGAAAAATGCGTACCGGCTTGTAGAGAAGTTCCAGAAGCGGGAAAGGCTGCAGGGCTGCGTCCTATATGGCAAAGATGGAGAGATGCTGGCTGTAACCGATAGATTTTCAGAGTGGAAGGAGAAGGACAAGCTGTACATAGGAGAGGTTATAAATAGTAAGATTCCAAGGGGAGCCATAGAGAGATTCAAGCAGTATACCGTTTATAGTTATACGATGCCTCTTTTGGATGATAGCGGCAATGTTGAGGGGGCGGTGGAGATAATTTACGATACCTCATATCTATTCGCGGAACTTGCCGAACTATGGAAGAGGCTGAGCGTCACACTAATAGTCCTGACAATTCTGATCGTGATCATAGCCTCGTTTTTACAGAAACACATCTTTACTCTTCCCGTTCAACGGCTTACCGAATGGTTCAAACATTTTCAGAGAGGTGATACGGATGAGATGCACCCCATTAAGGAAAAGGGGGATCTTGGCAAGCTTGCTACTGAAGTAGAGCAGGTGGCGCTGGGTCTTAGGGTGGCCAGAAAGAATGTTACGGAAGAGGCGCACATGAGGATCCAGCATGAGAATTTATGGACGGAGGCGAAGTTAAGGGATCTGGTCCGTGCCAAGCTCGGAGAGAATTCTCTGTTTGTCGTTTCTAACCGTGAGCCTTATATGCATGTGATAGATGAGCCTTCCGGTAAGGCAAGGTGTGTGCGCCCTGCCAGCGGGATGGTAACGGCGATAGACCCTGTTATGCGGGCATGCGGAGGCACTTGGGTGGCCCACGGAAGCGGTAATGCCGATCGAAAATTCGTAAATTCAAAAGATAAATTAGGAGTTCCACCGGAGGCTAACCGCTATATTCTGAAACGGGTATGGCTATCCAAAGAAGAGGAGGACGGGTACTACTATGGTTTTTCGAATGAAGGGTTGTGGCCGCTTTGCCATATTACCCATACACGGCCGATATTCAGAGAAGAGGATTGGAATATTTACAAAGAGGTAAACAGGAAATTCGCGGATAGTGTTATTGAGGAGCTGCCGGCAAAAGGCGGTTTTGTATTTATACAGGATTATCACTTCACTCTCCTACCCAGGATGATCAAAGAAAAGCGTCCGGATGTTACGATAGGTATGTTCTGGCATATACCATGGCCGAATCCGGAAGTCTTTTCGATATGCCCGTATCAGAGGGATATACTCGACGGCATGCTTAGCTGCGACCTTATCGGTTTTCATGTGCAGTACCACTGCAATAATTTTCTCGATACCGCCAACAGACTTCTCGAGTGCCGCATAGATACTGAAAAATTCAGTGTGGTAAGGGCCAATGAGACAACTTTTGTAAAACCGTTCCCGATAAGCGTAGATAATGCCGTATATGCGAACGCCAGACATGACGATGCGGATATTATAACCAGGTTAAAACAGGAGTTTGAGTTGGAGGGTAAGATCGTCGCTCTTGGCGTTGACAGGATAGACTACACAAAAGGGATAATAGAGAGGCTGGCGGCGATAGACAGGTTTCTCGAAAAGTATCCGGCCCATAGAGGCAAATTTATATTCATACAGATAGCCGCACCAAGCCGGACTCATATTAAACGGTATCATGACCTGGGCGGGGAGATAGATGAGATGATAGATAAGGTCAATTGGAAATATTCCGATGGGAATTGGAAACCGATAATATATCTCAAACGCCATTTTTCGCCGGAAGAGATAAGGCCTTTCTACTGCCTGGCTGATATATGCATAGTGAGCTCTCTTCACGATGGAATGAATCTGGTGGCGAAGGAATACATATCCTCCCAAAGCGGTTCTGCCGGCGCGTTGATACTCAGCCGTTTTACCGGAGCGGATAGGGAACTCGCGGAGGCGATCCATATTAATCCGTATTCCATCGAAGACTTCGCCGATAATATCAAACTTGCGATCGTCATGCCGGAGCCGGAAAGAAGAAAGCGCATAGAGAAGATGGCGACCTTTATAGAAGAGAACAACATATATAAGTGGGCCGGCGGGATAATTTCCGAAATAATATCTACTGGGAAGACATAAGCGAAAGAACCGGGATATGCGATGAAATATCTGCTAAGCTGCATGAAAGAGTTAAGAAGGCCTTTGGCCTGCAGGCCCCTGCTGTTGTTGATGGATTACGACGGCACGCTTGTTCCCATAGCTAAAAAACCTTCATTGGCGCGATTACCTAAAAAGACCGAGAACCTTTTAGAGGATCTAGCGTCCAGTGAAGACACGAAACTAGCGATAGTCAGCGGAAGGGCCTTGACCGATATATATAGATCTATAAGATCGAAAAAGATGATATTCGTAGGTAATCACGGTTTTGAGATACGCTCCAAAGATATCAATTTTTCTGTCATGCTGCCGGCCGGATTCAAGCGATGCCTGGCTGAAATTAAAGAACGGTTGACGGATAAACTGGCCTGTTTCAAAGGCATATTGATAGAAGGGAAAGGTTTGACCCTAAGTATCCATTATAGATTGGTTTTAAAAAAAGACGTGCCTTTCGTGAAGAATGTTTTTCGCGATGTCATGGCTGGTTATGTTGCGGCTAAAAAGGCGCGGATTTCGATAGGGAAAAAAGTTTTTGAGGTGCTGCCTCCTGTGGCATGGGACAAGGGTAAGGCCGTATCGTGGCTCTTGTCCCGCTATCGCGCCAAGGCATATCTACCCATATATATCGGTGATGATGTTACGGATGAAGACGCGTTCCGAAAGCTAAAGCGGCGCGGGATCACAATCTTTGTCGGCCGGCCTTCCGCGCCGTCTTCAGCAGACTATTATCTTAAGAATGTAAAAGAGGTAACCGGCCTTCTCCGAACGATCTTGTCCTTAAAAGAAGGAGATCCATTATGCCGGAATTAAAGAATGCCGCCGAGCCTTTCAGGTTCCATACGAGACTGCATCTCTCCGAGCTTACCGGAGTGAAGGCATCTAATCTGGCTCAATTGGTGGATGCCTTAAGGGAGATATCCGGATCTTCTATATACCACCATACGCACAGGTTCCTCCAGCAGCACCAATACCTTTCCCCAGAACCGCCCAATGATTTTGCCTACTGGGTCGGGAGTGTCCTGGGCGAAACGGAATTGAGCGAGAGGCTAGCCAGCATAGATACGGTCCAGTTCCAGTCTATCCGCGAGCTTAGGGAGAAGATAATAAAGACCATAGAGGATTATATGAGATTTGATCCGTCGGCCCAATCGAGGTTTTCCAGAAAAGGCGAGGAATTTTATTTTATCAAATCAATCAGTTTTGTGCTAGTGACGGGTTACTGCGCTTATAATCTGAAAGAGTTTGTCGATATTCTCAAAAAGATAACCATAGATTCCATATATTATCATATCTTTGAGGCCCGTTTAAGGCTCGAAAAGAAGACCAACGATTTTTCTCTTTGGATAGAGGACTCCTTGGGCAATAAGGACATGGCAAGGCGCATTGCCAGGCTGGATCCGTATACGCGGACATTGGAAGACTTGAGAAAGAGCATAGTGGATATAATCGAAACTCAAGGCGGGTGATCGATATGGCACAGATCAATGACTATATACCGATAGTAGGCAAGCCGGTCATAGATGAGCTGAAGCTCCTGGCTGAAAAATTGTCCGGCAAAAAAGTTCAGCATATCAATTCGACCGCTGTCGGAGGCGGGGTGGCCGAGATATTGAATAGGATGGTGCCGCTTTTAAAGGAGCTTGGGGTCGATACAAGCTGGGATGTAATAAAGGGAGGAGAGCAGTTTTTTGAGGTGACCAAAAAATTTCATAACCTTCTCCATGGCGGCAAAGAAGAATTGACCCAGAAAGATCTCGATATCTTCCTGGAGACGGGTGAGAAGAATATAGAAGAGATGAATATTTATGGGGATATTGTCTTCGTCCACGACCCGCAGCCGATAACGCTCGTCCAGAAGAAGGGGGCCAATAAATGGATATGGCGATGCCACGTAGATGTCTCAAATCCCAATAAAAGGCTCTGGGATTTTTTGCGGCAATTCATATCTCAGTATGACTCGGCCATATTCTCCGCCCCGTCATTCTCTCAAAATATAAAGATCAGGCAATTTTTAATATCGCCTTCGATAGATCCGCTTAGCGATAAAAATAGAGAGCTTCCGGAGGAGACCGTTAAGGCTGTTTTGAAAAAATACGATATAAATCAAAAGAAGCCTATAGTTACGCAGATATCGCGCTTTGACAGATTGAAAGACCCTGTGGGCGTGATAGAGGTTTATAAAAAAGTAAAAAAATATACGGATTGTCAGCTTATATTGGCAGGGGGAGGGGCGACCGACGATCCCGAAGGCGTAAAAGTGCTTGAAGAGACTAAGGAGGCGGCTAAAGGAGACGGCGATATCCATATTTTATTGTTGCCTCAAAATGATATAGAGATAAATGCCCTTCAGAGAGCATCTACCGTTATTATGCAAAAATCTCTTAAAGAAGGTTTCGGCCTTACGGTTTCGGAAGCTCTTTGGAAAGCCAAACCCGTAGTCGCTTCTCACGTCGGCGGAATCCCGCTGCAGGTAAAGCATAAATACTCCGGCCTTCTATGCCATTCCATAGACGGCGCCGCATTTGCGGTAAAACAGCTTCTCAATAGTCCGGAGTATGCCAATTTTTTAGGTAGAAATGGACGTGAGCATGTTAAGAACAATTTTCTTCTCACGCGCCATCTTAAGGATTATATATTACTATTCCTCTCATTGTATTATCCGGAAGATGTTGTCTATTTATAACAACAACTCCAGATCGCACCTGTTATGACTTTCAAGATATATAGCACATATACTTCGTACATAGTATGTGTACATAATATTCTGGATATGTAATATTAAAATAATAGATAAAAAAGCTCTTTATTATTTAATAGATTTCTAGTAGAATATCATTAAGTAAGTTCCGTATAAATTAGAAGGAGAGAATGTCTATGAAAAGATATGCCAAATATAGTGCCGCAATTATTATTTTAATGTTATTGAATACCGTTTCCTACGCGCAGGAAGGGCAAGAACAACAGGTGCAACAGGAACAGCAGATACAGCAGGAAGATCAGGCGCAGCAGGAAAATCAGGTGCCGCAGGATTCGCAGGCGCCAAGAGAGGAACAGAGAAAACAGGCCATCGAAGATTTACAGAAGAAGTTCGAATGGTGGCCTACAGATGCACAGCCTGCGCCCGTAAGAGACCCTGATCGCGGCGGATATTGGTGGATGCCTAGGACCCCGGGCCAGATGAGGCCGTGGGGCAACAGAGGCTACATATATGTTTATAAAGTGATCTTCGATTATAAAGAGGACGAACTGCCTCCACCTAAGAAAGAGGAACTCAGGCCTTGCCTTTTAATCCGGAAGATAATAAAGAACGTAAAAATATATTTTGATTATGATAAGGCCGACCTCCGTGAAGACACTATGGCGATACTTGAAAACGCGGTCACGTCTTTAAAGAAGAACCCCGATGCCAGCATACTCATCACCGGAAATTGCGATGTGCGCGGTTCGGAAGCGTATAACGAGAAGCTCGGTAAACGCAGAGGTGAGGCAGTAAAGAAATTTATGCTTGAGAACGGCATCCCGGAAGACCATATAAAGATAATAAGCAAAGGCAAGCTGAACGCCATATCTCCGGTTACGGATATAGTCGGAATGCAGAAGGACAGGAACGCTCAATTTATGGTTGCCGAGGTAGAGGAAGTGATGATGCCGTATAAAGGTGAAAATCCTCCTGAGCCCGATGCCCAAATGGTGGAAGAGGACAAATATGTAGTGGAGAAAGAAGAGGAAGTCGAGTCCGAGATAAATGTATCCACAAAAGAGTATACGGTGAAACAGGGCGATACGTTATGGGAGATCGCCGCAAAGGAGTGCGGCAGCGGATACAGGTGGAAAAATATATACGAGCTTAATAAGGACAAGATAAAGAATCCGAACAAGCTCAAAAAAGGCACAAAGATACTGATACCGATAGAGTAGGCCTCTGCGCGAGTTTGGCGCCGGGTGTTTTTATAAAAAGGATATACGATGAAAAATGTAGGATTAACTTTAGGCGTAATATTTTTTGTTATACTTTTTTTAGCTGGGCTCATCGTCAATATTGTTCTTCTTAAGAAATACAAAGATCTTGTCGACTATTTCAATCAAGACAGCCAGTTAACGACGGACCGACTTACCAACATAGAGTACAAGCTGAATAGTTTGAAAACAAATATCGATGATATAGTTCCGCGCCTGAAGGCTGCGGAAGATAACTCCAAGGTCCTGGAGGGGAGCCTGAACCTTAACATATCGAAGCAGAATGAAATTAAGCGAGAGCTGCTTTCCCAGATACAGGTTATCAATGATGATCTATTGGCTGTGAGGGCGGGCGTTAAGACCGTTTCCGGTGTCCAGACTAAAAAAGAGGACGATCTTAAGGCCGCGTCATCCGTCCAGGCGGCCTCAGAGTAAGCTACATCGTTTTGTCTGCATGTCATTTGCTTTAGTTCGGGAATATATAGAAAAAGCGCCGTATCGCTTTTTACTTTGACATAGTCAATAATTAGAGTGTAAAATAGCTTAACCGAACGAAAAAATGTCTAAAAAATCTTTCAAACATTATTTTTTACTTACCTATAAAATCAGTATAAATCAGCAACTACATCATTATATTTTACCGGAGGGTCTATATGGTAGAACTTGGCATCGCTAATATAGCAATGTTTTTCGTGATCGTGGGCATATGTTTGATCTTTGTAGTCGTCTGGATAGTGAAGTCGGAATCCAGGATAAACCTATGTAAGGCCGAGATAAACAGGCTCAAGGCTCAGGTCGAATCTGCGGAACGCGAGAAATTTTCTTTATCGGAAAAGGTCGCTAGCCTGGAGTCGGCGGGCCCGTATAATCCTATGATCGGCCAGGGCGGCGATACGCCCTCGGCATCCTTACATACAGGCGACGGCGACGCACCTGCCCTGCTCTTACAGGCGTTGGAGCAAAATTCTAATCTTGAAAAAGAGAACAGGAAGCTTAAGGCGGAACTTGATGAGGCCACAAAGTCATTGGAAGACATATACAAGGCATTGGTAGATAATAAAACCGAGGCGTAATACCTTACAATCAAAAGGGAATCGTGTATGGATATAAGTGAGATGAAGCGAAGGATTATTGAAAAGATAAAGAAAGATAATATCGATATTTCCGCACTTGATTCATTCCCTTCAAAAAGTGATTCTCAGCAGACCCCTGTTCAGGAAGAGCAAGCCCAGGCCGGTGTCAGGCAGGAGCCGCCCGTTGAGCCGCAGGCGCCGGAAATGCCCGCCGTGCCGGACGTGGGAGAGCCCGTAAAAGACGAAGGCGCGCCCAAAGGCGGGGTAAGGGTTGGTTCGGACCTTGGCAGCATAGAGGATGAGAAGCCTTTGGAGGGGAACGAATACGTACCGCCCCCGCAAGTTTCCGAAGATATGGTGATAGACCCGGAAAAGATATTGAAAGAGAAATACAGGCAGATATTCGGCGATGATCTAAAAAAAGAAAGAGTTGAGCCTGTTAAACCGGTAGAATCGGTTCCCGCTGACGTTGAAGAGCCGCCCGAAGAGCAGATTGAAGTGGTTGCGGAGCCGGAGAACGATAAAATCCTTCAGGATAGGATAGCTCAATTAACATCCGAGATCGAAGAGCGTGATAGAAGGATAGAGGAGATGGAGCGGCAATATCAAGGGACGATCTCAGATGAGCTGAAGGCCGTTAAAGAACAGGCCGCATCCGATATAGAGGATTTGAAGTCGAAGCTCTATGTGGTCGAAATGGAGGCCAGGGAGCGCGCCGGCCGTATGGCGGAGCTCGAAGATAGTTTGAGAACAAAGAACGATCAGCTGCTTCAGGCTAAGACCATGGAGGTGGAGAAGGCCGAGATCGCCTCCAGGCTCCAGGCCGCTGAAAAGGAGAGGGACGAGTTTGCCCTCAGGATGACGCAGCTGAACAGGACGATCGAGGACCTGGACAGAAGGCTTTCTACGGAATTGGCCTCTCAGGAGAAAGGCTTTGAAGCCGAGAGGGGCGAGCTTATCCTGAAAGCCGAGGCGCTGGACAGGGAATACAAGGATCTGGAAGGGAAGATAAACCAGTTAAATTTAGAATTAAGTGCCAAGAATAAGAGGCTGGAAGATACAGAAAAATTATATAAAGGCCTTGATGACCTAATAAAGGATGCCGCTGTGAAAGTTCAAACGACCGCGATGGAGAAGAGGGCGCTGGACGAAAAGCTTTCCCAAACAACGGCGGAACTTGCTATTAAGAGCAAAAAGCTTATCGAGCTGGAAAAATATTATAAGAACATAGAAACAAATAGAAATGAATTAGAGCTAAAACTGCAGAGCACCGAGAAGGAACGCGCCGAACTATCTGCCAAGGTATCCCAATTCAATCTCGAATTGGAGGCAAAGACCAGAAGGCTGGAGGAGACAGAGAAGCTGTCCAAAGAGCTGGACCAACTGGTCAAGGATATATCGTTGAGGCTTCAATCCGCTGAACGCGATAAGAAAGAATTTGCCGACAGGGTCGTTCAATTAAGCGCCAGGCTCGAAAGCGAGGCCAGGAAAAGGGAAAGCGAGCGCCTTATAGTCGAAGAGAACCTCTCAAGGTTCAAGGCGGAGATAGATACCTTAAAGAAGACGGTTGATGAAAAACAGAGATCCGAAGCGGAGCTCAAACAGGCCGTATCCTATCTTCAGTCGGAGATAGAGGCCCGCGATAAGAAGATAGAGGCCGATATCAAATATTACGAGAAATTGGTTAGGGAAATAAGCGAACTGCGCCAAAAGACAAAAAAATAATTTTTTAACATCAAAGCCAATTTCATGATGAGTTTATGTCTATGCCATTAAGCGCGAGCCTGGAAACCGAGAAACTGGAAAATGGAACGGGGCATAATAGGCTCGAGATGCCTCGAGAGACCATCATCTCAGATAAAAAAGAGAATCCGGCCAAAAAGATGCTCGCGAAAAAACATCTGTTTTTAAATTATAAAGGCGGAACAGGCAAGACCACCATATCTGCGGCATATGGATACTATCTGGCGAGCATAGGGAAGAAAGTTTTATTGGTAGATCTGGACGCGCAGGCGCATTTAACAGCCTGTTTTAATAAAGAGAGCATAAATTACAATCGAAGTCTGTATGGTGTGATAGTCAACGATGACAAACTTTCCGATATCATAGTCCCAACATCCCTGCCTAATCTAAAATTGATACCCTCATCTATTTCGTTATCAGCCCTTGAGCTGCCTCTTTTTAAAATGCCCCTCAGAGAATATAGGCTGAGAAAAGTTTTAAGCATTGTCGATAAAGAATATGACTATGTGATAATAGATTCGGCTCCTAATATCGGCCTTCTGAGCCTTAACGCAATACTGGCTGCGGATGATATAATGATACCGCTCTTGGCCGATTTTCTCTCTTTTCACGGCCTCAAAATATTGCTGGAAACGCTTGCCTCCATAGAGCGGGATTTTAATTTTTATGTAGGCAATATCCATATTTTCCTCAATCGTTATAATCCGGATTATCAGGTATGCAGGGACTGCGGAGAGTCGGTAAATAAATTTTATCCGGAATATGCCCTCAAGACCGTAGTGAGGGAATCCAGAGAACTTATGGATGCGTCGAGCCACGGCAAATCCATATTTGAGCTAAGCCCGGATTCTGCGGCGGCGGAGGACATAAGAAGCCTAGTTTTGGAAGTGAACGGGTTCGATAAATAGGACGGGAAACGTAATGAATAAAAAATTTGAAGCCAATGTGGCATCGGAATTACCGAAGACCAGACGGAATGAGCCGGGATTGCCGTGGAAACTGAATGCCGACGATCTCAATCATATCGATATAGAACGAGATGAATATAGATTGGCTGCCTCAGGCTCCCCGCCTCTTAAGACGAGAGGTATATTCCTTATAATGCTTGTCTTGGCGGTTTTCGGCGCGGTTAGTTATATGGTGACGAACGCTGTAATGGAAAATGAAAAGATGCGCCTTAGTATAGAGACTGCCCAAAGTAAGGTTTCTGCGCTTAAAGCGGATCTGCAGAAGGTGGTGGAGGAGAAGAACGCCGTAGCTCAGAATACCAATCAGCTGGAAAAACGCGTCAACGATCTAACGGCTCAAAAAGAGCTTTTCACATCTGTCATAGAGACCCTGACCAAGAAGGGCGACGAGACGGAGTTCGACAAGAAGGAAGATACCCAGAATTCGTCCGCGCCGCGTTAAGATATTTATAAGATCCTTAAGCCTATAGCTTTACAAAGTTCCCATGCGCACTAAAAATTCCGCATCCTATAAAAAATCCTCGATATTTCTGTCGATATCAATAGGTCTGGTTTGGTTTATCCATTCGGCTCTTGCCCAGGAAGTATCATGGATAGAACTGAACGCAAAAGCA